>ENA-ORBV01001953-ORBV01001953.1-microbial-mat-metagenome-genome-assembly--contig:-NODE-1953-length-44551-cov-7.291654_pt1 | contig 44551 bp, 41 predicted proteins | sample MGYA00237777_ERZ505514 | MGnify/ENA primary metagenome ERZ505514 (study PRJEB26160, sample SAMN06269048) | microbial mat metagenome | isolation source: Oligotrophic lake microbial mat | place... | reverse complement strand
CGCGGGGGCGGCGGCCGGCGCGGGGGCCGGAAATTGAAGCGCCGTTTCGGCTTCCTCCAGCGGCACGATGGGAATGAACGCAGGGCCCGATTCTTCGACGGAGGCCGCCACAGCCACTGCTTCGCTCTGGGGTTTACGCGGAGTTTGTTCCGGTGGCGGTGGCTCGGGAAGGGAACTCGACCGGCGCTTGGCTTCTTTGATAACACGATTCTGTTCGGCGCGCGCCCGCCGGCGATCCTGCCAGTTTTCGTACCCTTCGACGCGGGCGTCCACCCAGGCCATGGGTACGGCGATCCAGCCTTCGACAGTTTCGACCGTAAACGAGGTTGTTAAATAAATCGAGATGAGTACGGCCACGGCTACCAGCGCAAGGGTGCCGCCGTAGTTCAGGTTCGCCAGGAGATAGGCCGAGAGAGCCAGTCCGACAACGCCGCCGGGCGGCATGGTTTCATGAAGCGGTTTCCAATCCGGAGCAAGCGAGAGCAGGGTGCAGGCGCTAAGCACCAAAAGCGCCGCGCCGAACAGACGCAGGCCGGGAGCTTCGACCGTTCGGGACCGCATGCGCCTAAGGCCGAAGAGGCAGACCATGAAAGGGATAAGCCAGGAGGCGAAGCCGGCCAGGCTCAGAACGATGTCCGAAAACATTGCTCCCGGATAACCGATCCAATTGTGTGGACGCAACGCTTCGGTCGCTGTGTTCCAAGCCGGATCTTCGGGGGAATGCGAGATAAGGCTGGCCGCAAGGACTCCTGCGCCGATCAGGAACAGCAGTCCCGTCAGTATGTTGAGCCGCCGGTCGGCTGATGGCCTGAGAATGTGCATGGGGGCGCGATCAGGTGCGCGCAATAGCCAGAGCTTTATTAGTATGGCAAAAATGACGCCGCATCACCGAAAGTTTTCAATCAGCATCAGGTCGGATGCCGAAGCTAGCCGCTTCGAAAATAAGAATGTCTTTCGGTCCGGTGACACGGCCAGACCGGATCCCGCCGCCAGCGGCCCGTCTATTTCTCCCCGGACTTCGACCTGTCCGGTGGCAAACGCGTAAAAGCGGATCTCGAATTTGTCTTGGCCGCGTCCATTAAGATAATACACGCCATCGGAAAAGACTGCGAAGCCTCGCGCTTCGACTTGATCCTTCACCGCTTGCTTTTCGTCTCCGTTGCCCAAACGCTTGGCATGCAGACCCTCGGAGCCCGTATCGCTGAGAGTGTAATATAGCGACTTTCCATCGCTGGACTCGAACGCCGCATACCCGCCGTTTCGCGTAATCCGCTCCGCCGTTCCCGCCTCCGCAGGCACGCGCCACACTTCAAATCTTCCGGAATTTTTCGAAGCAAAGTAAACGGAACGACCGTCACCAGACCAGCTTGGGATGATGTTATCCGCGGGACCATGCGTCAATTGGCGCGGGGACCCGCCATTCGCCTCCATTAGCCAGACATCCCAGCCTGCTTTCCCGTAAGCTTCAAACGCTATCCATTTCCCATCGGGAGACCATCGCGGGGTCGCGCAGATCGGGCTTGCCATCTTGGTGAGTTGGGTCAGTCCTGTCCCGTCCGCGTTCGCGGCCCAGACAGCGATGCCGCCGCCGCCGCGCCCGGACGAGAATGCAATCCTCTTTCCATCCGGCGAATACTGCGGGGTGCTGTCCGCCAGGCTCGACGTGATGAATGGAGAGGCTTTCCCATCGCGCTCCAGCCGCCAGATGTCGTTATTGCCGATGGTGCGGGAGAATGCCAGACGGCCGTTCTTAATCGCCGGGCCGTAGGCTTCCATGCCGGCTATTTCCAGCCGCTCGGGATCCTTTCCGTTGCCGGCTCCAACGCGCCACAAAAATGCGGCGTTACCATCAAAACTGCCGTAAATCAACGAAGCGCCATCGGCCGCCCAGGCAAGCCCGAAGGGGTTTGAATATTTATGGATGGGCTGCGGATCGCCGGTGGGAGTCGACCCTTCTTTCAGGCCGGTCGATTGCAGCGTACAAACGGGGCCGGACGCCGTCCCCGTACAGGAAAGAAACGCAAGCGAACGGCCGTCCGGTGAGAACTGCGGATCCCGGTACCAGGTCCCGGCAGGGGCGGCAAGAACTTGGCGCGATTCTCCTCCTTCGGCAACCGGAATCAAGAACAGCGCCCCCTCTCCGGCCTCCCGATTCCCTTCCGTGTACCGCTGCGCGACCAGCAGTGACTTGCCGTCCACCGACCACGTTGGCTGGCTGCCTGTAATCAAGCCCGCTATTTTCCGCTCCCCGCCTCCCAGCGGCGAAACCAGGTAAATCCCGCGAGCGCCGTTCATGCGCGAAAAGGCGATGTGCCGCCCGTCCGGCGACCATGCCGGATACCAGTCCGTAGCGGGATCGCTGGTAAGCCGCAGAACAGTTTCTTCTCCCACCGCCTTGACGTAGATATCCACATTGTTCTGCTTTTCGCCGTTCCAGGAAAATGCAACTTGGTTGCCGTCGGGCGAGAATCCCGGCATGATCTCAAAACCCGTCAATGTCGTCAGGGGCGCCACTTGAGGAGCCGGAAGAACCCCGCGGTCGCGGGCGAGCCATAGGCCGGCCGCCGCAATCGCAATGAAAAACGACGCCATCCAGGCAGTTTTTCGCTGCGGCGCCGATTCCGTCCGCGGACCGGCTTCGACAGGCGCGAGCGTCCGGCCGGCTTCCACCGGCGCGATGAAGCGATATCCCCTCCGCGGCAACGTCTCAATGAAACGGGGAGATCCGGCGGCATCGCCCAAGACTTCGCGGACTTTGTTGACCGCCCGGTTAAGGCTCTGGTCGAAGTCGACAAATGTATCCTGAGCCCAAATTCTGGTTTGAAGTTCCTCGCGCGTGACCAACTCGCCGGGGCGCTCCAGGAGCGCCCGGAGAACCTGAAACGGCTGGTCCTGAATTTTCAGGCGGAGGCCATGCTTTCGCAACTCTCCGGTCCGTATGTCGACTTCGAAAACCCCGAAGCGGACTGGCGATTGTTCATTCATGCGGCACTTTCAATTACATAACAGACTATCACTCCCGCTTTTGGTAAGCGAGGCGTCGCAGTAACCCCATGCCGCATCAATCGTTTAGCGGGAGAGGCGCAGCGCAGGAGAGATCAGCCGCAGCGCATTGAGATTTCTATCGATCGTCCCCATATTGGATACGCGGGTCGACAAAAGGAGAAGACGATGGCAATGCAAGTGATGGTTGGAATGGCCCTGATGGCGAGTTTGCCGCTGTGCGCGCAGACCGCCGGTCAGGTTGAGCCGGCGGCGGGTACCTGGAAGACATGGGTCATTTCTTCGGGCAAGGACTTCCGGGTGCCGGCGCCGCCGGATGCAGCGGAAACGAAGCGGGAATTAGAATGGTTGAAGTCGATAGAGGGAACTCGAAGCGACCCTCAAATAGCCCGCCAAATCGCATTCTGGGATGCCGGGTCTCCCGCCTACCGGTGGATGGACCTTATTTCGAAACGTATCCTCGACGGGCGTCCCGTAACGGCTTATGCTCATCGAGTTCAGGCCTATGTGGCGATGGCAATGTACGATGCGACGATCGCGACGTGGGATTCGAAATATGCCTACAACCGGCTGCGGCCGAGTGACATCGATCCCGCTCTGCGCACCGCTGTAAGTACGCCGCGCAGCCCTTCCTATCCTTCAGAGTATTCGGCATCGGCCGCAGCCGCCGCCGCTGTGCTCTCGTACTTCATCCCGCAGGAAGCACAAGCGTTTCAACTGCTGGCTGAGGAGGCGGGTAAGTCGCGGCTTTACGCGGGTACCGAGTTCCCAAGCGACTATACCGCTGGGATGGACTTGGGTCGAAAAGTCGCCGCACTTGTCATTGAGCGCGCGCGAGCCGATGGGTCCGCCGCGGTTTGGACGGGCACCGTTCCCACCGGTAAATGTATGTGGATCGGCGCGAACCCCCTGTTTATTGCCGCCGCGAACTGGAAACCCATTCTGCTAACTTCTCCGAACGAGTTCAGACCGGCCGCGCCGCCAGCCTGCGATTCTCCCGATGTCACACAACAGATGGCCGACGTGCGAGCTTACTCCCGTACATTCTTGTCTAATTTAAAGGCCTACTATTGGCAGGGTCCGGAAGGGTTGCAGACTTGGCCGCTGGTATTTGCCGACAAGTGGATGTACGAAGACAAGCTGGATCAAAACCCGCCGCGGGCCGCTCGCGTTTATGCCCTCATCGGAGCTTCCTACTTCGATTCGTTCATCGCGAGCCAGGACGGGAAATTCGCCTACTGGTATATCCGCCCTCATCAGCTTGACTCTTCGATGATTCCCCTGTTCGCCGTTCCAAATTTTCCGGCCTACCCGTCGAACCACTCGACGTTTTCAGCGACCCGGGCGGAAATTCTTGCCTACCTGTTCCCCGAACGCGCCGACCTGATTCGGGCGGTTGGAAAAGAGGCGGGAGATTCGCGCATCTGGGCTGGCTTCCACTTCGAAATGGACAATCAAGCTGGCGTTCAGCTTGGCCGGGCGGTTGCCGCTAAATTCATTGAGTGGGCAAACCGGGATAATTCTCAGCCGTAGCACGCCAGTGATCGTGCGCATGCCGGTGAAGACTACACTCTGGAACGGGATCGCATCGAGTGGCCTCAATCTGGCCGGTTCTCCGACAGCGGCGGGTTCGGAGAGCCCGGCTCCTATTGCGCAGGGTCCCACTCTCCGATCGCCGTTTTCCGGCGGCCTTAGCCGCGCCCAGCGGCTTTTCAGTCGCGGTCCAACCCCACCGGCTGGAGCCGGTGGTTGTTTAGCCGGACCCAGGTTGCGGGCTGTGCATTAATCGCCCAGCTAGATGACGGCGCGATCAGCGGCGCATACCCTGCATGTTACATTGAAAAGATAGTCTCCGCCGTGCCTTCCCCCCAAGCAGGAATTGAGTTTCAGCGCCTCGTCGATTTGATGGCGAAACTCCGCGCGCCCGATGGGTGCCCCTGGGACCGGGAACAGACCTTCGATTCCATCAAACGCCACACGCTGGAAGAGACCTATGAGGTGATGGAAGCGATTGAGGACCGCGATTGGCCGGCGCTTTGCGAAGAGTTGGGCGATCTGCTGTTGCAGCCGGTTTTCTATTCGCAGATGGCTTCGGAAGAAGGGCTGTTCGCGGTGGAGGATGCGCTGCGGTCGATCAATGAGAAATTGATCCGGCGCCATCCGCATGTTTTTGGCGATGTGGTGGCGGAGACCGCGGATGCGGTTTTGACGAACTGGGACGCAATTAAGAAACAGGAAAAGGGTGACCGCCAGGGGGGTCTGCTCGATGGAATTGCCAAGACTCTGCCAGCGGTGTTGGAGGCCAAAGAGATTTCCAGTCGCGCGGCGAAGGCCGGGTTCGACTGGGAGAACGTGGCCCAGGTGGTGGAGAAGCTGCACGAAGAGTTGGACGAGTTGGAACGGGCGGCGAACGCCGAAGAGCGGGAAGGCGAAATCGGCGACCTTTTCTTCGTGCTGGTGAATCTGGCGCGATTCTACAAAGTGGATCCGGAACAGGCGCTGCGGCGGACGAATGTGAAGTTCAGAAAACGATTTGCGTACATGGAAACGCGGCTGGCGGCGGAGGGGCGGGTCGTCGCCGGAACACCCGTGGCGGAGCTGGAAACGTACTGGCGGGAAGCAAAGCGGAACACATGATCTCGGTTCGCACGATTACGGACACGAGCGATCTGCGCGAGGCGGTGCGGCTGCAAAAAATCATCTGGGGTTTTGAGGATTTGGAACTGTTGCCGGTGCGGCTGTTTGTGGTCTCAAACAAGGTAGGCGGGCAGACGATGGCGGCGTTCGACGGAGAAAAGATGGTGGGGTTTCTGATCGCCGTGCCGGGCATCAAGACCGATGGCACGCACTACTTGCACAGCAACATGATGGGCGTATTGGCGGACTACCGGAACCTGGGCGTGGGGCGGCAGTTGAAGCTGGCGCAGCGGGAAGAAGCGCTGGAGCGCGGCATCGAAATGATTGAGTGGACCTTCGATCCGCTGGAGATGAAGAACGCGTTTTTCAATGTGCAGCGGCTGGGAGCGGTGGTGGAGCGGTATGTGCTGAACCAGTACGGCATCACGTCGAGCCTTCTGCATGGCGGGCTGCCAACGGACCGTTGCATCGCGTCGTGGCATTTGCGGAGTGAGCGCGTTTTGCGGGTGGTGGCGGGAGAGCGGGCCCCGATGGTGGAAATTGTCGAGCGGATTGAGGTGCCGAACGATATTGGGCCGATTCGGCGCGAGATACAAGCGTCGGTTTCGGAGCGTTTTTTGGAATACCTGCGGCGGGATCTGTATGTTACGGGCGTTGAGCGCGGTGAGACGCACGGAGTGTACTTGTTCGCGAAGAGGACGTAATGGCTTTTCAGATTGACGAGATTCGTTTGCGCCAGGTGGCGATGCCGCTGGTGAAGTTCTTTGAGACCAGCTTTGGACGGACTTATGAACGGCACATGGTGCTGGTGGAAGTGGTCTCGGATTCGGTCACCGGCTGGGGCGAAGTGACGGCAGGAGAGAACCCGTTTTATAACGAAGAGTGGACCGAATCGGCGTGGCAGATCGTCAAGCACTATGTGGCGCCGCCGTTATTGGGGAAGAAGTTGGAACGGGCCGATGACGCGGCTGCGCTAGCCAAACACATTCGCGGGCACCGCATGGCGCGGGGCGGCGTGGAAGCGGCCGTTTGGGATTTGGAAGCCAAGCAAATGGGGCTTCCGCTGTGGAAGCGAATTGGCGGAGGCGCACGGACGGAAATTCCCAGCGGCGTGTCTTTGGGGATTCAAGACACGGTTGACGATTTGCTAAAGGCGATTGAGAAGGAACTGGCCGCCGGTTATCAGCGGATCAAGATGAAGATCAAGCCGGGCCGGGACGAGGAAGACATCCGCGAAGTGCGCCGGAATTTTCCGCAAATTAAGCTGATGGCCGATGCGAACTCGGCGTACACGCTGGCGGATGTGGACCGTTTGCGGGCGCTGGATGAGTTCTACCTGATGATGATTGAACAGCCGCTGGCGCACGATGACATCATTGACCACGCAGTGCTGCAGGCGCAGTTACAGACGCCGATTTGTTTGGACGAATGCATTCGTTCGGCGCATCATGCGGAGCAGGCCATCAGGCTGAACGCGGGGAAGATTATCAACATAAAATTGGGACGCGTGGGCGGCTTCACCGAAGCCATTCGCGTGCATGATGTCTGCCACGCGGCGAACATTCCGGTGTGGTGCGGCGGAATGCTGGAGAGCGGTATTGGCCGGGCGCACAACGTGGCGCTGGCGACGCTGCCGAACTTCACGCTGCCCGGTGACGTTTCCGCTTCGAAGCGTTATTGGACGCGCGAGTTGCTCACTGAAGAGATTGTGGCCACGCCGCACGGGACGATTCGCACGAATGACCGGCCGGGCTTTGGGTACGAGATCGACATGCCGTACCTCGATTCGATCACGGTGCGGCGGGAGACGATTCGTTGAGCGACGGCAGTAGTAGGGGCCGCGGCCAGTTGTCGCTGTACGTGATAGTGGTGGCGGTCTACTTGTTTTGGGGCGGCAACTTTGTGCTCTCGAAGATTGCGCTGAAGGAGATGCCGGGGGCATTGGCCGCGGGGATGCGGACGGTGATTGCGGCGGCGGCGTTGATGGCGGTTTACCGCATGTGGCGCGGCGATGGACGGCCGCCATTGCGGCGCGGCGAATATCCCCGGCTTTGCCTGATTGGCGTGTGCGGAATTGCCATCAACCAGATCTGTTTCCTGGTTGGGCTGTCGCTGACCAGTGCAAGCCATGCGGCGCTGGTAATTGGGTTGACGCCGTTCATGGTGTTGGCGTTGGCTTGGTTTCGCGGGCATGAAGACTTCACCAGCAAGCGGGCCATCGGGCTGGCGGTGGCGGTGGGCGGGATGATGCTCTTGCAGCGGCCCTCGGCCGGCGCGCAGACGGCGTCACTGGCGGGAGATCTGCTGATACTGGGCGCGGGCTTAAGTTTTGCGGTCTATACGGTGTTCGGCAAAGAACTGGCGGAAGAGCACGGGGGGATGGCGGTGATTGCCGTTTCGTACGCCGCCGGAAGCGTATTTCTATTGCCGATGACGCTGTTCCTGGCCTCGCGATTCGACTTCGCCCACGTGAGCGCGGCGGCTTGGTGGGCATTCGGATACATGACAATTGTCTCGTCCGTGCTCTGTTACATCGGCTGGGCGTATGCGTTGAAGCGGCTATCGGCGTCGCGCCTTTCCGCGTTTAGCTACTTGCAGCCATTGGTGGCGACGCTGTTGGCGCTGCCGATGCTGGGCGAACCGATCACGGTCACGCTGGTGAGCGGGGGCGGACTGATCATGGCCGGCGTGTTCCTCTCGGAGCGGCCATAATGGCGGGGTTTGCGGGTCTACTCATCCACAACCGCAACTACCGATATACGTGGATGGGGCAGGTGGTGAGCGAGGTGGGCGACCACTTCAACACCATTGCCGTTTTCAGCCTGATTCTGGCGCAAACGAACTCCGGGCTGGCGGTGGCCGGAGTGATGCTGTCGCGCGCGATTCCAATGCTGCTCGCCGGGCCGTTGGCTGGCGTGAGCTTGGACCGGTTCGACCGGCGGCAGTTAATGATCTGGAGCGACCTGGTGCGGGCGGTGCTCGCGGGGTTATTCGTGCTTGGCGTGCCGCTGGGGCGAAGCTGGATCATCTATGTGCTGAGCGCGATGATGATGGCGGCGTCGCCATTCTTCACCAGCGGCCGCGCGGCGATTTTGCCTGCGATTGCGACGAAGGACGAGTTGCACACGGCGAATTCCATGACGCAGACGACGCAGTGGACGACAACCGCGGTGGGCGCGTTTCTGGGCGGGTTTAGCGCATCGACGATGGGGTACGAAATTGCTTTTTTCTTGAATGCCCTTTCGTTTTTGTTCTCGGCGCTTTGCATTAGCAATCTGCGGGTGCCGATCGGTGGCTTTGTCGCCAAGCGGAGCACGCTGGATGAAACCAAAGTGCTGAAGCCCTGGCACGACTACAAAGAGGGCTTGCGGTATATGGGATCGATCCCGCTGCTGGCCGGGCTGGGCTTTGTGAGCGTGGGTTGGGCGTCTGGCGGCGGCGCGGCGCAGATTCTGTTTCCGCTGTTCGGGGAACGCGTTTTTCAGCGGGGGGCGATGGGTACGGGGGAGTTGTGGGGCGCCGCTGGAATCGGGCTGGTTTGCGGCGGCGTGTTTGCGCACTGGTTGATGCCGCGGTTGTCGTTTGCGCAGTATAAGAAAACGATCGCCATGGCCTATGTGATGCATGGGACGTCCTATGTTTGCTTCGCGCTGGCGGAGCCGTATTGGCTGGCATTATTGATGATTGGGTTGTCGCGCGCGGCAGTGGCCGTGAGTTCCGTAATGAACGTTTCGCAGATTCTGCGGATTGTGGACGATGCGTTCCGGGGGCGCGTTTTTGCTACGCTCGAAACGCTGACCTGGGGCGTGATGATGCTATCGATGACGGCGGCGGGCTTGGCGAGCGACCATGTGGACACGCGGTGGATTGGGGTGGCGAGCGGAGTGCTGAGCGGGTGTACGGCCATCGGCTGGTTGTGGGGCGACATGACGGGGCGGCTGCCCGAACCGCGGGTTGTGGCGCATGAGATTCCGGGCGACGAAGTGGAAGTGCATGGAGAGCCGAATGTCTGAGTTGAACGGGAAGGTGATTCTGGTGACGGGCGCGGCGAAGCGAATGGGGCGGGCGATTGCGCTGCGCCTGACGGCGGAGGGCGCGCGGGTGGCGATCCACTATTCGACGTCCGAGAACGAGGCGGTGAAGACGGCGGCGGAGTGCGGCGGAGCGCCGTTGTTCCGGGCGAATCTGGAGAGTGTCGTTGAGATTGAGCGAATGTTTGGAGAGATCGATGAGAGGCTGGGGCGGATTGATGGATTGGTGAACAACGCGGCGCGGTTTACGAAGTCTGACCCGTTGACGGTGACCGAGGCCGATTGGGACTACATTCACGACGTGAATTTGAAGGCGGTGTTTTTTTGCTGCCAGCAAGCGGCGCGGCGAATGAAGGTGCAGGGGGAGGGGCGGATCGTTAATATCAGCTCGCTGGGCGGGCTGCGGCCGTGGGCGGAACACGCGCACTATTGCGCGTCGAAGGCCGGGGTGATTATGTTGACGCGAGCGTTGGCGAAAGCGTTCGCGCCGGAGATTACGGTCAATTCAGTCGCGCCCGGCGTGATCCCATTCGGCGAGTGGAATGAAGCGATCACGGCGATGCTGAAGGCGACACCGGCGGGGCGCGTGGGGACGGGCGAGGAGATCGCCGATGCAGTAGTTTACTTTTTGCGGGCGTCGAATTTTGTGACGGGGCAAATCATGGCTGTGGATGGGGGATTGTCGCAGCGGTGATGCCACGGTCACTCGGCGGATCGGGCCAGCCGCACCAATCGCTCAAACTCATTCTCAAAGGCCTTCAGCGCCGTCAGAACCTCGCTCCTACGCCGCCGCATTTCAGGTGTTTTCCCGACCCCCTTCAGCTCTGGAGACGGTTTGTATACCGTAGAGTGCTCAACGTCCCAGAACAATCCGACAAGCATCGGCGCTATTTGAAGTTCGCCGCGAATCATCGTGCTGGCGGCACAGAATCCGTGATACTTGAACGCCAGGGGCTCCTCGCCTCCGTCGTCCGCGGGGACGGGGTCCGAAGCCCACGACTTGAAACGCTGCCTGAAATCGAAATCGGCTTCGATCCGTCGGCTCCTCGGAAACGCGAGAACGCGAACGCCCGCCAGATCGTTGAGAGAGGTAAGCGTGTAGGAATCTGTTTTATCGGAGTCGAAAGTCGCGCCCTCCTGCCGTCTCCGCAGCGCGCCCAATGCGCTCTCGCAATCTTTTACTCGAGACGTAACGACCAAGCGTTCATGCTTGTGTAACTTGCTCGATAGCGGTAGTAGGCAGTGCCGAACTTCCGCCTCAAGTTCTTCCATCACGCGCCGTACGACCGGAAGCAATACGAAGTACTCTTCCCGCAGCCGATCCTCAGGCGTTCGCTCAGCCATTATCCTAAGATCGCCGAGAGTTCTCGTTCGACTCCGGGTGAGGGTGCTGAATTAAAATAGAAGTGCCATTTACCGGTGGATGGCACGGGTTCGCCAAGTTTTGCTGCAAGGACATCTTCGGTGTGATCCTCGACGAAATCAAGGCTGAAAACTTTTCTTGCCTTTCGGTTAACGTAGATCTCGCGGTCAAAACTGTAGGCGTAGCCCGCATCTTCAAGAAGCTGTGTTTTGGTTGTAAGAGTCGTCATGGTGTAATCGCCTCCTGGGCATTATTGTATCGGAATGAAACGCCACGCGGCGGGGAGTCAACAGGTCGGTCGGGCGCGATCGCCGCATAGTCAGTGACCGCTGCTCACTCGTGGCGAGGACGCGCTCTGTTAGCAATTGAAGCGCCGTTGCTTCGCCGGTTGCTTTGGGAAAATGAACAGAACGTGGCGTGATCATTTGCTCCCAGGCGCCGGTTTCTGTGGAGCACCGGGTTGCGCGGGTATACTAAGGTTGAAATGCCTGTGGCCTCCACTGAGATTGGCGCCCTGATCGCGCGCGATCCCGCTTTGCGCGGCGGCCGCACCATCATCGCCGGAACTGGGGTTTGTGTGCGGACCATCGCGATCGAGAACAACCGGGGACTCTCGCCAGAAGAGATTGCCGCCGACCGGCCCCCCCTTTCTCTTGCGCAGATCTACGCGAGTCTCGCCTATTACCATGCGAATAAACAGGAGATCGATGCGGACATCACGGCTGAAGAACAGGCTTACGACGAGGGTGTTCGTTCCTCGCGATTGCCGGTTCGACCCTAGACGGTGAAGTTCTACTTCGACGAAGATTCGACTCAGCATCGGCTGGTCGCGGCCTTGCGAAGCCACGCCGTTGATGTGGTGACTTCTCTCGAAGCGGGAATGAATGCACAGGCGGATGAGTCTCAGTTGACTCTCGCGGTTGCGCTGGGGCGGGCCTTGGTTACCGCTAACGCGCGCGACTTCGCGTGGCTCCACCGGGCCTGGGCGGAACAAGGGCGGTTGCACTTTGGTATTTTGATCGTCCCGCAACAGCGATTTTCCACGGGAGAGATCGTCCGCCGCATGCTGCGCCTTTCCTCGTCCCGATTCGAGCTGACGAACGGACTTTACTATCTATCGAACTTTTGATCGGCTGGGCGTCGGCGGTTCTACCGTCTGAGCGAGACACGGCTGATAGACGAAGAGACCGGCCTCGACTTTCGGCCGATTCCTCGGCTAATATCCCAGTTCCTTTAGCCGCTCCAGGTTCAACGTATCCGACCCGCGCCAAGTCATCAGCTTCTCCACATACTTCGCCAACACATCCGTCTCCAGATTCACGCGGTCGCCCGGTTGATACTTGCCCAGCGCCGTCGTTTGAAACGTGTGCGGGATAATCGTCACGCCCAACACGCGATTCTCCATTGATGCAATCGTCAGGCTGACACCGTCAATTGCCACCGAGCCCTTCCACACCAAATACCGGTCCAGTGTTTCCGGCACGCTCACGCGCAGCCACCAGTTGTCGTTGCCGATCGATGCCAGCCCCAGAACCTCACCCGTCCCATCTACGTGCCCCTGCACGATGTGCCCGCCCAGCCGGCCCGCCGGCGACATCGGACGTTCCAAATTAACCCGCCGCCCGGCGCGCAAATTGCCTATGTTCGTCCGCGCCATGGTCTCCGGCGCCACGTCGGCGGCGAAACTGCCGGCACGCAATTCCACCGCCGTCAGGCACACGCCGTTCACCGCGATGCTCGCGCCGGTGAACGCATCCGCCAGCACTTTGGAACAACCAATCCGCAGCCGCGCGCCATCGCCGCGAAGTTCCATCGACTCGACCTCTCCCAACTCCTCCACGATTCCCGTAAACATCAAACTCTCGCTCCTCGCGCCACCCACGCCTCCACCGCGAATTCATCCCGGCTCATCGGGTGCAGACGCACATCCCGGAACAGCATCGCGTCCGAGCGCCGCCGCCGCCCGCGCCCGCCCGCTACCGGCAATGACTGCAACCCCCCAAAAATTTTCGGTGCGTAATAGAAGAAAATCTTGTCCACAATCCCCGCATCCAGCGCCGCGCCATTTACCTTGCTGCCCGCCTCGATCATCAGCGATTGATACTGCCGCCCGGCCAGGAATTCCACCAGCGCGCGCAAATTCGTGCGCCCATCGGCACCGTCCAAAATCACCACTTCCACGCCCGTTTTTTCCAGTATCCGCCGCCGTTCGGCGCTCGCCGCCGACGTCGCCGCCACCAGCAGTTCCTCCGCCCCGCTGCGAACCATCAGCGAATCCGGGCGCAGCCGCAACTGCGAATCGACCACAATCCGCAACAGCGGCCGGCTGCGCTCCAATCCCGTGCGGTCCGTCAACGCGCAGTCGTCGGACTCCACCGTCCCGATACCCGTGAGGATCGCGTCCGTCATGTGCCGCAACTGTTGCACGTGCCCCCGCGCCTGCTCCGAGGTGATCCACCCCTCATTGTCATCCGGCGCGGCGATCTTCCCATCCAGCGTCAACGCGCTTTTTAACGTGACCAGCGGCCGCCGTTCCCGCATGTAAAAGCAGAACGGCTCATTCAGCGCTTCCGCCTCCGCCGTGTATCGCCCGTCCAACTTCGCCGCTATGCCCGCAGCCCGCAGTCGTGCGAACCCCTGTCCTCCCACCATCGGGTTCGGATCCTCCATGGCCGCCACGACCGCGCTCACACCGGCCGCAATCAAGGCGTCCGCGCAAGGCCCCGTCCGTCCCTCGTGCGCGCATGGCTCCAGCGTCAAATAGACCGTCGCGCCGCGCGCGCGTTCGCCCGCCTCGGCCAGGGCCACCACTTCGGCATGGTCGCGGTTGGCGTAGACGTGGAATCCACGGCCCACCACTTCGCCCTGATTGACGATCACCGCGCCCACGGCCGGATTCGGGCTCGTCCGCCCCAGGCCTTTTTTCGCCTCGGCCAGCGCCTCGGCCATGTAGTCCATTGTCATAACTGGAAATCAATCAAACAGCGAAGCAATGTACTGCTCCGGGTCGAACGGAAGCAGATCGGCCACCTTCTCGCCTACGCCCACATAGCGGATCGGCAGATTCAGTTCCCGCGAAATCGCGATGGCAATACCGCCCTTCGCCGTGCCGTCCAGCTTGGTCAACACAATGCCCGTAACGCCCCCGGCCCCGGTGAATTTACGAGCCTGCTCCAACCCGTTCTGGCCGGTGGTCGCGTCTAGTACCAAATAGACTTCATGCGGCGCGTCCGGGATCACCCGGCCCGCGGTCCTTCGCATCTTGTCCAGTTCGAGCATAAGGTTCTCTTTGTTGTGCAGCCGCCCCGCCGTGTCGATGATGACCACATCGGCCTTGCGCGCGCGAGCAGCCTGCAGCGCGTCGAAGATGACGGCGCTGGGATCGGCTCCCTGATTCTGCCGGATGATTTCGGTATCGGCCCGTTCCGCCCACACGGCCAATTGTTCGATGGCAGCGGCGCGGAAAGTATCGGCGGCGGCCATGATGACAGTCCGCCCTTCCTGTTGAAGCCGTCGCGCCAGCTTACCCGTCGTCGTCGTCTTGCCAGCGCCGTTAACGCCCACCATCATGATGACCAGCGGAGGTTGGGCCGCTCTCGCGTCCGGCCGGTCGGCGGCCTGTAGCACTTCCAGCAGGTGCTGTCGGATCAGCGAGCGCAGCTCACCGGCATCGGCTACCAGATTCCGGTCCACCCGCTGCCGGATGGTTTCCAGGACATCGGTAGCCGTCCGCACGCCGACGTCGGCGGTGATCAGGGCATATTCCAACTCGTCGAGAAGGTCGGTGTCAATCTGTTTTTTGCCGTGGACGGCGTCTTCAATGCGGTTCACTAGCCCGGCCCGAGTTTTTTCAATGCCCTGCTTCAGCCGGTCCAGCAGGCTGCCGCCACCCTCATCCGAGCCAAATAGCGTTGAAATCATCCGATAGTCTATGATACCAAGCTGTTGTTGCGAGGCTCATAAACCCTCAGCTTAATGTTGGAATGCGCCGGTATTTTCCCTGTCTCTTGGGGATTGGGCGGCCTTCGCCTTTTCACTCGCCGACTGATAGTGTTTGTTGAATCCGGGGACCAACTGATCGACATAATCCGTGAAGCGAGTCGCCGCGACGCCGATAAGAGCGCCTTTTATGTTGTCCCAGGTTTCGAGAGCCTGATGCCGCTCTTTAGGGGATTTGATGTACGGGCCGGGACCGGAGGCAGTAGCTGCGTAGTCCCGAACACGGCGCCTCCTGCTCCCAGCCAGCGTCGTCGCCAGCAAGATGCCGCCACCGAATGCAACGCCCAACATCATCATCGGCTTGCTTCGAAAATGCTGCTTCCAATCGGTGGCCGACTTAACCTTTTGCTCCAACTCGTCGAGGTTGTCACCCAGATCGTTGCGTGTTTCCTCAATGTGAGACTTTATTTCGTGCGTTGTTTGGTTCATGCGTATCCTCCAGTGCCGTATTTACTTTGGCGTCGGGCGTAAGTTTGCAGCTTTTCAATCCTGCAGTGAGTATGACGCCGGCGGATAGGGCGAGGACTACACCTACGCTCAGGGCAGCGGCCCATATTGGCATTACCTCAGCGAGGGCGTAGACCAGCGTAAATAGTAGAAACAGGATCGCGAACATCGCGGTCACTGCACCGGCAGCCAGCATCCGCGCCCAAGCTTTGGCACTGGCCGCCTGATCGCGCAGTTCCGTCTTGGCGAGACGGACCTCGCTGCGTATGATCTCCTGTACATTGCCAAGAATGTCCTGCAATACGACAGAAAGGGATCGTTCGCCTAGCGCCATTTAATAACTCCTCGCCTTTTCCGCGGGTGTCTAATCTCGATTGCCGTTAAACGCCCGCCCTACCAGGAAGCCGATGCAGATTGCGGCGAGGAGCGACGGGCCGGGGTTATTCTTGACCACAACGGTGAGGTCGGACATCATTCGCTTAACATCGTGATCTCTCACGTATTCAGCGGTGGAGCTAAGCGTATCGGCGGTAGCGCGAGCCATCCCGCTCACGCTTTCCCCGCCTGGTAAGGACGACGCTTTTTCATGAAGAGCGGTCGCCGCCCGCTGCAGGCCGCTGGCGGCAGCATCGCGATTCGAGTCAATGGTTTCGACGGCCTGCCGACCGTAATCGGCCGCTTTCCCTTTCACGTGCTCTGCGGAATCCGATAACTTTTCTCCCAGAGAAGCGGACTCGTCGGCGAATTGATCCCTGTATGGGATGGCATTACTTGGCATTCGTTGCCTCCTATCGGGATTAATATTGCACGTAAATGGCCAATGGCGTAGGGCCATACGCCGGAATTTGAAGCGGGAGCGGCACAGTGGTCGATGTTGCCGCACTCAACGCGATATGATTGGATAATCACGATGGATAATGCCCCTCACGGGAAAATCGGGCGCTACGTCATTCAGGGCGAACTGGGACGTGGAGCGATGGGCGTTGTTTATCGCGCCCAGGATCCGGCTATCGGCCGGACTGTCGCCGTCAAGACGATCCGCATTGGACAGTTCAACGACGAGAAGGAGATCAAGCACGTTCAGGACCGGATGATGCGCGAAGCCCAAGCGGCGGGCATTCTGTCACATTCCAATATCGTCACCATCTACGACATCCAGCACGAGAACGACACCGCGTTTATTTTCATGGAGTTCGTGGACGGCGAAACGTTGGAGAAAATGTTGCTCTCCGACACGCCCATCGACCGGCAGTTCATCCTCCGCTTGCTGAAACAGGCGGCCGAGGCGCTTGACTACGCGCATGAGCGCGGCATCGTCCACCGCGACGTCAAACCGGCCAATATCATGGTGCGGCGGGACGGTATGGCCAAGATCGCCGACTTCGGCATCGCCCGTATGCAGTCGCATTCGCTCACACAGACCGGACAGATCCTGGGCACGCCGAACTACATGTCGCCGGAGCAGATTTCCGGCAAGCCAGTGGACGGTCGCGCCGATCAGTACTCGCTGGCGGTGATGCTTTATGAGGTGCTTACCGGTGAGAAGCCCTTTGTGGCCGACTCTCTGCCGACGCTGCTTTTCCGCGTAGTTAGCGAAGTGCCGCAACCTGCGCCGCGCCTGAACCCCACGCTCAGCCCCGCTATTGACGAGGTGCTGCAGAAGGCGTTGGCGAAGAATCCGGAAGAGCGATTTACCACCTGTTTGGAATTCGTTCGCTCGCTGGAACGTGCATGCGAAACCGCGCCTGGCTGGACGACGCTCGCTCGCGGCGGTGGGCTTTCGCAGGCGACCATGGCCGGCTCGGTGCACCAAGCGGCGCCCAAGCCAGTCATTGTGCCGCGCCCGGAGCCAGCCCCCGCCAAGCCCGCGGCGCCCGTCGTGGTCGTGCCCCCGACGCCCGCTCCGGTTCCGGCGCCAGTCCCGGTCCATGCTCCTGTGGTAGCGGCGGCGAAAGCCCCGCGGGCGCCTAAACCGAAACTCAACACCATGGCCATTGTGGCCGTGGCGGTTGCCGCCGCGCTCGTTGGCGCGGTTGCCATCGGGGCTAAACTAAGGCACGACAAGCGCCAGGCCGCGCAGCGCGAACCGGTGGCGGCGTCCTCAGAACCAGTCACTTCGTCCGAACCGAAGAAGGCCGATCCGCCCAAGCTAGTCGCCGTCGCCAAGCCCGATCCTAAAACCACCGATCCGCCTAAGACCACGGAATCCTCGCCTCCAGTAACTTCCGCGCCGGCTGCCACCGCCGGAGCTATGGCCGTCGCCATTCGCAGCGAGCCGGAAGGCGCCCGCGTCGTCATCGACGAAGGCAAACTCCCGCCTTGTACCACGCCCTGCCTCCTCGAACTGCCGAAAGGCCGCCACACGGCCACACTGATGCTGGATACTTACAAATCCGAACTGCGGATCTTCTACGTCCCGCAGGACGCCGCGATCAGCGTCAATCTGGAAAAGCGGAAGGGCATATTGGAAGTCAACAGCACGCCGCCGGGGGCGACCATAACCATTGACGGCGCCGAGCAACCGCAGAAGACCCCAGCGATTATTCCCCTCGTGGTCGGCAAGCATTCCGTCTCGATTGCCCTGCCCGGCAAGCCCACGTATACACAAAGTTTTGAAATGCGGTCGGAAGCGACTATCAGTCTGCACCCAAATTGGGCAAACTAGAGAGATGAACGCGTCCCGTCTCTCACGCCGCCACCTCTTTCAATTCGCCGCCGGTTCCCTGGCCCTGCATGCCGCGCCCAAACGCGGGATGATCGTCCGCTCGTCGCGCGCCGAGGATTTTGAGATGCCGCTCGAAGGATTTCTGGAATCCTATATTACTCCGGTTGATCGCTTCTTTGTGCGCAGCCATCATTACTTGCCGACGGTGGACGCGGCTGCGTGGCGGCTGGGGGTCACTGGGAAGGTCGGCACGCCATTGACGTTGACGATGGAGGAGCTGAAAAAGCTGCCGCGCGTGGAGATGGTGAGCGTACTCGAATGCGCGGGCAATGGGCGCGGGCTCTTTGAGCCGTCGATGGCAGGATTGCAATGGATCTATGGGAGTGTGGGCAACGGCCGCTGGGCCGGCGTGCGTTTGGCCGACGTGCTGAAGAAAGCCGGTGCGCAGCCCGGCGCGATTGAAGTGTTGTTCGACGGCGCCGACGTGCCCGTCGGCACGCAGCCCGAGTTTCAACGCGGCATTCCCTTCAACAAGGCGATGGACCCGAATACGATTCTGGCTTATGAGATGAATGGCGAAGCGTTGACGAAGGATCACGGCTTCCCGCTCCGCGTCGTCGTCCCCGGCTGGGCGGGCGACTGCTGGGTGAAGTGGATCACGCGGATTGAGGTGCGCGACACGGAGTTCGACGGCTTCTTCATGAAGACCGGCTACCGGCATCCCGGCAAGCCGGTGGCTCCCGGCCTGGCCGTTGATCCGGCGCAGATGAAGCCGGTGACGACGCTGCAAATCAAGAGTATAATCGCCAGCCACATTGATGGTCAGGACATCGCCATCGCGCCAACGAAACTGCGCGGCGTGGCGTGGTCGCATGAGTCGCCGGTGTCGATCGTCGAGGTCTCCACCGATGGGGGACGAACGTGGCGTCAGGCGCGGCTAGGCAAGGATTCCGCCCGCTTCGGCTGGCGGCAGTGGGAGTACGACTGGACGCCCGCGCAGGCGGCTTATTACAACGTGATGGCGCGCGCCCGCAACGTCGCCGGCGAAAATCAGCCATTCGCGCAGGAGTGGAACCCATCGGGGTATGGTCACAACGTTATTCAAACGGTGCATTTGAATGCCACGGCGGCGCCGAAGCCGCCAGCGGCGCCGGCCGCTGAAGCGGCTATGGAAGTACCCGCCGCGTTTAAGCAGACATGTCTCGGTTGTCACGGGGAAGAGGCGATCGCGCAACAGCGGTTGAATCGGACCCAATGGGAACGGGAAGTGGAGAAGATGCAGCGCTGGGGCGCGAGGGTGACACCGGAGAATAAGGATTCGCTGGTCGATTACCTTAGCAAGCGGTATCCGCACCGGCCGAGGAAATAGCCAATGTTGGCCACGTGAGACCTGCATGGTTTACGCTGAAATGAGAGAGGCGCCTAACAAAGGAACCAGCACCATGACGATGATAGAACTTCCCGACAGCCAGGCGGCGGCGCTGAAAGCCAAGGCGGCGGCGCACGGCCTTACCCTCACGGCATGGCTTGGAAAGCTGGCCGAAGAATCGCCCGCCGACGTGCCGAAAAAGGCCCTTACGACCGGTCGAGGCATGCTTGCCAAGTACGGACGAGCGCCATCCGCCGAAGAAATCGACGAGAACCGTAAGGACATGTTCCGCGGATTCGGCGAAAACTCTTAGATGTTCGCCGCCGTCGCGGATACACATACCGCGCTTTGGTATCTTTACGATGACGAGCGCTTAGCCCGCGCGGCTGGGGACTTTATCGATCACGCCGCCGCCGCTGCGGGAAGCCAGATCGCCGTGTCAACCATCTCTCTGGCCGAAATCGTTTATCCCATCGAAAAGAATCGTCTGCCCGCGAACGCCTACAGCGACTTGAAAACAGCACTCATGACCCCGGTCACGTCTTTAAAGAAGCCCCTTTGACGGTCGAGATTGTTGACGCCTTGCGGCAGGTTCCCCGCCCGGATGTTCCCGATATGCCAGACCGGATTGTCGCGGCGACAGCGGTTTATTTCGGCGCTCCGGTGATCAGCCGCGACGCGAAAATTCGCGCCTCAAGCGTGCGGACCATCTGGTAATTACCGCTCCAGCAACGGCAGGCAGTTTCCGCAATTAACCGGCAACTCCGCTGAAACTAAATCAACCGCCCCGGCCGCCGCACGGCCACGCGCTTTAGCAGTCGCTCCCGCCGCCGCGATAGCTCCGGCGAAGGCCCCAATCGCAACGCCTCCTCCGTCATATCCAGCGCCAGCGCATAGTTCTTCTCCGTGTGTTCGTAAAACTTGGCCAACTCCGCGAACGCAGCCGCTTGATGCGGATTTCTGGCCGTCGTCAACTCGATAAACGAGGACAGTGCGCTGGCTTCATTGCCCAGCTTTTTCTCCAGCAGCCCGCAATCCCATATCGTCCGCCACGCCAGCCCATCCGGCAGGCCCTTTGCCAGCGCGCGGCGCAGCAGCACCACCGCCTCTTCCGCGCGTCCCGCCGTCCGCAACCACCGCGCCAAACCCACCATCTCCGGCCCCCGGTGCAGCGGCACTTCGAGCGGCGCATGGAACGCTCGCGGAATAATCCCCGTCAGGCACGCCAACGTCAAAATGTCGAAGGCGTTGTGTTCAAAAATGCTCATCATCCGGTGCGCCGAACGCGACCGCAAAAACTCAAAATACAAGAACGGAATCAACGCTCCCGGCACATCGTCAGTGCGTTCAACGCCCAGTATTTGACCCTCCAACTCCACCAGCCGGCAACTGTCAAACGCTAATTTGTACAATCGCCGGGCGCCATGAAGCAGGTCGAAATGTTCCATCCGCGCAAACGGGGGCGCCATTCGCGACATCCGGTAGCGCGTCTCCAAGAGCGGCTGGTCGTACGACCGGCCGTTATAGGTGACAAGAACGTCGAACTGGCGCAGATGCGCCGATAACGCCGCCAATTGACTCGATTCTTCCGAGTAGTTGCGCATGAAGAAGTGCCGCAGTTCGAAGCCGTCTTCGGTCAACGCCCCCACGCCTATCAGGAAGGCATAAGTACCCGAACCGCCCGCCAATCCGGTGGTTTCCGTATCGAGATAGGCGACGCGGCGCGGGTCGAATTTTGGGAGTTGCCCCTCGCTGATCGCCGCCAGTAAATCGCCGGGAAGTTCCTGCAAATCGGAAATGTAGACACTGCCGTACCGCTGGTGATTACGCCAAATTCGCTTCGACTCGAAATGCGCGCCGTGCGCGGTGTGAACCTCCGCGCCTTCCAGCCAGTCGGTGATGTTGCCCGAGGGAACCACCGGTTCCGCCTCAACGGTTCCCGTCACGGCGGCCATGCGCTGGCGCAGGTGGGCTAGTTGATCCTGGAGATTCGACACTGCGCGCTTCGCCTCATCTTCGCCTACCGGAAAAGTGTAGCACGCGCACGGCTAATCGTGACGAAGAACCATCGCCGGATCGAGCCGGGCGGCGCGCCGGGCCGGGCCATAGCAGGCCCCAATCGCCGCGGCAATCATGCACGCGGAAGCGACGCCAATCATCAGGGGATTCACCGCCTGCCCTCCGAGGATGAATTGGGAGAGCAGCGGAAGCAGCTCAGCCTGAGTCCATGACCCAAAGAAAGTTGCGTCAACGAGCCGGGCGTGGCACCGAGCGCCAGCCGGACGCCAAACTCCCGGGTCCGGCCGCGAACGAACCCGGCCAGCATGCCGTAAATTCCAATGCACACCAACCCCAAAGCCGTCACCGCCAAGCCGCTGAGCATTACGTTTGCGGGGGATCCGCGGAATATGAATGAGGCGATCTCCCGGGCGGAACGGGCGTTGTCCGTCGTTGCGGAGTCGGCACGCGGGCATGGGGCACTGGCGACTGCGTTGGCGGCGACGGGGCGGAACAGCAAGGCTCGCGTGTCCTTCGAGAGAGCGATCCAACTGGATCCGAACGACGCCGCGGCCATGGGTAACTTCTCACTATTGGAAGTGCAGTTAGCGCATCTGGAGGAATCGCTGCGGTTGGCGCGACAGAGCCTGGAGCGAAACCCGAATTCATCCCCAGCTTACTCCCATGTTGCGATGACGCTGGAATTGCTGGGCACGGAAGCGCAGTTCCGGCAATGGGCCGAGTTCTGGCTGGAGCGGGGACCACGAAGCCTCAGGCAGTTCACAACGTATGAGGCAGTCGCCGGCTTACGCGAAGGCAGAACGCAAAAGGTGTTAAGCGACGCACGCGCGATGTCAGAGAAATACCGGGGCGCCATAGAGCTGGAGGCATTGGTCACCGACCTGTCGATGATCACCGGGGAACCGGACGCAGAGGCGCAACTACTGCGGTTCGCGACTGGAAACCTGGATCCCGCTTATATGAATTTCATGATTCTGCCGAAGTCGCTGCGGGTAAGGCTGGCGTGGTTTCATCAGAAGCGCGGAGATCGCGCGGGAGCCGCAAAGCTTCTGACGGAGGCTGAAGGCATTGCGATGGGGCATTGGCGCGACGGATTGGAAGCGCCATCGCTGCCGGTGGAATTGGCTGCGATACATGCGATGAAGGGCGATGCGGGAGAGTCGGCCGCTTGGATGCGACGGGCATACGATCTGGGTTGGCGCGAGCCGATTCAAGATAAGGTGGACCCGATGTTGGCGGGAGCGGGGAACGATCCGCGGTTCCAGGCGGTGGTGAAAATGATCAAGGACGACCTGGAGAGGCAGCGGCGGGAATCGCGTGAGCTGAAATTGTTATTTGAGCAGACGGTTCCCGCGCTGCCGCCCCCGCGGGCCGCGGCGAAGAATTAATGCGGCTTAGTAACCCTTCTGCTTGTCAACGACGTTCAGCAACGGCTGGCCATTGACGAAACGGCGCACATTTTCCTGAATAGTGCCGACCATGCGGGCGCGGTCCTTATCGCTGCGGCCGGCGATGTGCGGGGTGATGAGAGCGTTATTGAACTTCCACAGGGCGTGGCCTGGGGGAAGGGGTTCAGGATCGGTGACGTCAACGCCGGCGCCGGCGAGTTTCTTCGAATCGAGCGCCTTGACGAGGCTCGGCATATCGTAGATTCCTCCGCGGCTGACGGCGATGAAATAGCTATCCTTCTTCATCAGGTCGAACTGCTTGGGGCCCATCATCTTATGGCTCTTTTCGGTGTGGGGAGCGGAGATGAAGACGACGTCGGCCTCGGGGACAACCTCATCCAACTGGTCCGGCTTGACGGTCTTGGTGATGAAGGGCGAGAAGGGGATGTCTTCGGGATCGACGCAAATGATGTTCATGCCAAAGGCCCAGGCGCGGAGCGCGATCTGGCTGCCAATGCCGCCGCAACCGATGACGAGGCCGGTGCGGCCGCGAAGTTCGATGCCGGGGTAGGGTCGGGGCTGCCAGGTTTCGGTGGAGCGGTGGCCGATGAAAGTGTGGATGCCCCGGCTCAGCGTGAGGAGCATCGCCATGGCGTGATCGGCGATTTCGGGGCCTTGCACAATCTGGTTGTTGGTAAGGACGATGTTCGAGTTCTTGAGATCGTCACTGCCTGACTTATGGAGGATCGTCTCGACGCCGGCGCTCATTATCTGGGTCCATTTCAGATTCTTGCCGGCGCGGACGTATTCGGGTTTAATGGTGCCGATAAAGGCGTCGGCATCGGCGAGTTCCTGCATGACGTTGGCCGTCGTGACGGGAACGATCTTGGCTTTATCGGTGACCGATTGGAGGGCCGTGAGCATGTCGCCTTCGCCCATGAAGAGAATCTTCTTTTGCTGGGAGAAGGCGGCGGTGGAGAGGCAGAGTGCAATTAACAGTTTGGCGCGCATAGGTGGAATGAATTCTATCGCACGCGGGAGGCGATTGGCGAGGGGGTTTGCATCACGGGGCGTCGAACGCTAGCATCAAACTGAGAGGTCAACTCAATATGGTCGATTGGTCGGCATGCCAGGTTCTGGAAAGTATCCCCGGAAAAGTGAGCGGCGCTTGGGTATTTCGCGGAACCCGTGTGCCGGTTTCCGCAATCCTCAAGAACTTGAAGCACATGACATTGGATCAACTGGTCGAGAACTACCCGTCGGTGCCGCGCGAGCAGGTAGAATTTGTCCTGGACTTTCTCGCCCGTTCCGCCGACCCCGTGTTTTCAGGCGAGCCCGTTCCCGCCATTGTGATTCATGCTCATCCTGCTCGATGAGAATCTACCCGACAGCCTCCGGCCCTTGCTGGTGGGACACGACGTGCGAACCACGGCATACCAAGGATGGGCGGGCCTAGCCAATGGCGCGCTGTTGAAGGCCGCTGAGGGCGCTGGATTCGAAGTGATAGTAACCGCCGATCAGGGTATTCGCTACCAGCAAAATAGAAAGCACTTGAAGATCGCGTTGATCGTGCTAAGCGACAACGACGAGGCCGTCATCACGGCAAACGTGGCCGCAATCCTGGCGGCAATTGAAATCTCGAAGCCCGGAGCGCTTCATTGGGTCGACTTAGCGGGCGGAGTATGAAGCGGATCTAAATCGCCTCGCTGAGAGCTTCCGAAGTCGCTTCCCAATCGGCGAGGAACCGCTCGTGCTTGCCCCGGAGCGTCGAGAGTTGGTCCGCAAGCCGGGTGGATTCTTCCGCGCTCGAATAGTTGGACAGGTTCGATTCCGTTTCGGTCATCGCGGCTTCGGTCTTGGCGATGTCGGCTTCGAGTTGCACGACGCGGTCCTGCAGTTGCTTCAGCTTGATGGGGTTGATTTTCTTCTTGGAGGCAATTTCAACTGGCGCGGCCACCGGTAACTGCGCCGGCAGATGCCGCTGCGTGAGCTCGGCATCCAACTTTTGCGAGCCGCCGCTCTTGCGCCAAATGTATTCTTCGTAGTTGCCGGGGTAGACTTCAACGCCGCCATCACCGACTTCAAACACCTTCGTGGCCAGTTTATCGATGAAGTAGCGATCATGCGAGACGAAGACAACCGTGCCGTTGAACGTGGCCATGGCGTTCAGCAGAATGTCCTTGGCGCGCATGTCCAGGTGGTTCGTAGGTTCGTCGAGGAGGATAAAATTCGATGGGCGCAGCATCATCTTCGCCAGCGCGTAGCGGTTGCGCTCACCTCCGCTCAGCACGCCGATTCGCTTGAACACGTCGTCCTCACTGAACAGAAAACAGCCAAGCAGGCTGCGCAGTTCGGTTTGCGTTTTCAGTCCCGCGAGCCCCGTCAAATCATCCAGCATTCGCGCCTCGGTATCGAGTTCTTTGTACTGATCCTGCGCGAAATAATCGAGATCGACGTTGTGACCGATGGTGTATTCGCCCTTCGTCACCGGCTCAATGCCGGCGAGGAGTTTGATGAGGGTCGACTTGCCGGCGCCGTTGTGGCCGACAAGCGCGATGCGCTCACCGCGCTCAATGACAAAGTTGACATCGCTGAAGACATGCTTGGCGCCATAGGACTTGGAGACGCCGTTGAACTCAGCGACATTGCGGCCGGAGGGCTTGGGCTGCGGGAACGAGAAGTGGATCGTCTTTTCTTCGTTCGGAATTTCGATCCGCTCAATTTTTTCGAGTTCTTTAATGCGGCTCTGCACCTGCTTGGCCTTAGTGGCCTGGGCGCGGAACCGGTTGATAAAGGCCTCCAGCGCCTCAATTCGATCGCGCTGATTCTTGTAGGCCGAGACCAATTGCTCCCGGCGCTCCGTCTTCTGCAGCAGGTACTTTTCATAGTTACCGCTGTAGAAATGCATGCCCTTGTTCCAGAGTTCGATGATGCGCTTGACCGTGGTGTCGAGGAAATAACGATCGTGCGAGATCATCACATAGGCGAAGGGGTAGTTGACCAGATAGTCTTCCAGCCAGTTGCGCGCTTCGAGATCGAGATGATTGGTGGGCTCATCAAGGAGAAGGAGACTGGGCTTTTGCAGCAGCAGTTTGCCGAGTGCGATGCGCATTTGCCAGCCGCCGGAGAACTCGTCGGTAAGGCGGTGCCAGTCCTCCTTGGCGAAGCCGAGGCCATCGAGCACCATGCCAACTTGCGACTCAATAGAGTAGCCGTCGCGGGTGGTGAACTCATTTTCGACGCGGTGGAAGCGATCGGTGACGGTAAGGTATTCGGGGCTCGCGGGGTCCAGTTCCGACATCTGACGCGTGAGCGATTCCATCTCATGCTCCATATCGCGGAGGTCGTCAAAAACGCTCATGCACTCGGCGAAAACGGTGCGGCCCGTTAACGAGAGACCGTCCTGCGGCAGGTAGCCGATGGTCATTCCTTTGGTGAAGGAAATGCTCCCGTAATCGAGTTCTTCGACTCCGGAAAGGATCTTCAGCAGCGTCGTCTTGCCAGTGCCGTTGCCGCCAACGAGTCCGGTCTTTTCTTGCGGCGTCACCAGCCAGGTGACGTTGTCAAATAACAGCTTCGGGCCGAAACGTTTTCCGGCGGCGTTGAGCGAAATCATTCTGCTATATGGCGAAGAATCCGGCCGGGCCGGTTCTCGTTCAATTTCCCTTCGCTAACCACGGACTGGCCGTTGACGAGCACATGGTCGAATCCTTCGGAGTAGTGGTGGGGGTCGGCATACGTCGATAGATCCTTCACCTTGGCGGGGTCGAAGACGAGTACGTCGGCGGCGTAGCCAACGCGCAGCAGACCGCGATCGGTGAAGCGGAACGTACGCGCGGGCAGGGAAGTCATGCGGCGCACCGCGTCTTCGAGGGAGAGCGTTCCGCGGTTGCGGACGAACTCGGCGAGTACGCGGGCATTGGTGCCATAACTGCGGGGATGGGGCATGCCGGAGCCGAACTCGCGAATGCCGCCGTCGGAGGCGATGGCCGTATTGGGGTAGCGCAAAATGCGTTCGACGTCTTCCATCCCCATGGAGTGATAGACCATTTGCGCGCCGCCGTTGACGACCATTTCGAGGATGGTTTCGATTTCGCTTTCGACGGTGGCGGGACGGCCCGCGGCCTTGTTGATTTCGGAGATATTCTTGCCGTTGCGCGCCGCGTCGGCGCCATAGTTGGCGACGATGGCGTACGAAAAATCTTTGTGGCCCTTCTCCGCCAGCATCTGCTTCATTTCCGCGGCCACGCGTTTGCGAGTGTCCGGGCTATTCAGCCGCTCTTCGACGGCCTTAGCGCCGTCGGCGAGGGCCCAACTGGGCAGCGTAATGCCAAGGTTCGTTGACGAGTGATCGTAGGGGTATTGATCGACAACGACATCAACGCCCTGCTTCCGGAAATCTTCGACCAGCGCAATCGTGTCCTTGCTGGAGCCCCAGATGCGCGGCGTATCAATTTTGAAATGGCTGATCTGAACGCGCAACCCGGATTCACGGCCAACGGTAACGGCCTCGGTGATGGCTTCCTTCACCTTGTAGCCTTCGTCGCGCATGTGGCTGGCGTAGACGGCGTTGTATTTGCCGGCGGCCTTGCCAAGGGCGACGACTTCGCGAGTATCGGAATACGTCCCGGGGATATAAATGAGACCCGTGGAAAAGCCCACGGCGCCATCCTTCATGGCCTGGTCCACCAGGACCTGCATCTTGCCAATCTCTTCATCGGATGCCAGGCGGTTGGCGCGGCCCATCACTTCGCTACGCACCGAATTGTGCCCGATGAGAGTGGCCAGATTCAGGCCCAGCTTGATTGTTTCCAGCTTTTCAAACCACGTCTTCAGATCGACGCGCGAGCCGCCGCAGTTGCCGGTGACGATGGTGGTGACGCCATCGAGCAGATAGTTGGCGCCCATGGGATTGAGTTCCACCGCGCCTTCAACATGCGTGTGAACGTCAATAAATCCGGGGGTGACGACGCGATTGGCGGCGTCGATCGTTCTATCGGCCGACTTGGCGGCGAGGTTCCCGATGGCCGCGATCCGGCCGTCCTTCAAACCGACGTCGGCGCGATACCAGGGATTGCCGGTGCCGTCAATGACGCGGCCATTGCGAATGAGTACGTCGAAATCCGCGGCCATCGCCGCCATTGCAAGCAGGGAAAGTAAGAGTTTCACTGAATTGGTCCACAGAAGAAGTCGAACGATTGCGCGATGTACTGCCGCATGTCCGAACGGGGGACCACTGCATCGAGAAAGCCGTGTTTCACGAGAAATTCACTGCGTTGGAAACCTTCGGGCAGTTTCTGCCGGATGGTCTGTTCAATTACGCGCGGGCCGGCGAAGCCGATCAGCGCGCCGGGTTCCCCGATATTCAGATCGCCCAGCATGGCAAAGCTGGCGGTGACGCCGCCGGTGGTGGGATCGGTCATGACGCTTATGTAGGGCAGCCGGGCTTCATCGAGCTTCATCAGACCGGCGGAAATCTTGGCCATCTGCATCAGGCTGACGGCGCCTTCCTGCATCCGCGCGCCGCCGGAAGCGGAGACGATCACGAGCGGGCAATTTTCCGCCAGGCACCTGTCAATCGAACGGGCGATAGTCTCCCCGACAACGGCGCCCATGCTGCCGCCGACGAAAGGCAGATTTAGCGCGCAGATCTGGACGTGGCGGCCGAGCAATTTGCCGGCGGCGGCGATGATGGCGTCGGCGTGTCCGGTCGATTCCCGCATGGCTTCCAGACGCACCTTGTAGGGCTTGGAGTCGACAAAATCCAATGGATCCGTCGAGCGCAAGCCGCGATCGAAGGTTTCGTAAGCGCCATCGTCGAAAAGCATTTGCAGACGTTCTTCCGCGTTTAGCTTAAAGTGGTAGCCGCACTTGGTGCAGACCTGCTGCGCCTCGTCGAGTTCTTTCTTCCAAATTATCTGGCCGCAGCCGTCGCACTTCTCCCAAAGACCTTCAGTCTTGACGGTTCGTTCTCCATCCGGAATCGGGATTACGCTAGGGGCTTTTCGGTTCCACCAGGCCATATCCCCTATTATCGCTTATCGCACGTAGGGATGATTCCTTAGAATGGCGAATCCGCGATAGATCTGCTCGGCGAGCATGGCGCGGGCAAGTTCATGGGGCCATGTCATGCGGCCTAAGGAGAGGAGGAGGTCCGCCTTCTGCCGCATTTCCAGGGTGAGGCCGTCGTGGCCGCCAATGAGAAAGACCAGATCCTGCGCCTGCATGGCGGCGGTCTCGAGGATTTTCGCCAAGCCTTTCGAATCGAGTTCCTTGCCTAGCGGGTCGAGGAAGATTTTGCGGGCGGCGGGGTGACGGGTGAAGATGTCGAACCTGGATGGATTGATCTCGCGCATTTCGCAGGAGGCGAAGCGGGCGGCGCGTCCGATGAAGTCCGCGGCGATGGCGTTAGCGTGGGCGTCCTTGGGGCGGCCGATGAAATAGACGAAGAGCTTCACATCCAGTATTCCCACTTGCCGGTGGCGATGGTGTAGACCGACAAGCAGAGGTTGGTGACGCCGTGCGCGAGGATACAATCGCCGAGGCGTTTGGTGTGAATGGCCCAGAAATTATACGCGGCGCCCGCGAGCAGACCCACGTCCCAATAGGGTCCGTGTTCAGAAGCGAAGAGTACCGCGGAGACCCAGAAAGCCTGGTGAGCGTAGCGGCCGAACGGCACTTTTTCAAAGTCCGGATTATCGAGCCAGCGCATCAGCCAGCCACGCCAGAAAAGTTCCTCAATAATCGGAACAAGCAAGGCGGCGCGCAGGGTACGGAAGATCAGGACCAAAGGCGAGCGCAGATCTTCAGGCGGGATGGAACTGTTGACCGCGCCGCTGATGGAGTTAGTGAACAGCCAGTGCCCGCGGTAGCCGGGGAAGAGAACGTCGGGCAGGATCCAGACGACAAAAACCGCAACGCCGAAGGCGATTGTCAGCAGTGGCGAGGCAAGGCGAAAATCGAGGACGGACCGCGAGAAGTACCAGACGATGCCCGCGAGAATAGCGACGCGGACGACTTGCTCCACCGGGCCGGGCAAGGGGTTATAAGGTTGCAACACCAGGAACAACAGGAAGACAGCGAACGGCAGGACATAGGGAACAGCGGGGTGACGTAGCATAAGGGACTAGGGTTTGGCGCCGCGTATCCAGTTCAGGATTGTGTTGTATTCGGGGGAACCTTTTTCGAATCGGACGCCGCCGCCATGGGCGGCTTTGCCGGCATTGACAATGCCTTCGGTCTCGGCGCTCGATGTGGGCTTCACCAGTATCAGACTGCTTTCCGGATCGTCCAGATTAATCACGTTTTTGGCGCTTCCCAGCGTGGCGTTGAACAGCGTGTGAGAGGCGTGGCAATGCACGCAGGCCTGGCCGTCTTTGCCGCGCGTCGTGAGAACGGGTTCGACGTAGCCACGGAAGTAATCGTCATCGGGGCGGGCCGATCCCGCGCGAGCCCGTGTGCCGACGGTTCTGGGCGGAGGCGCGGGATGGGAGGCCTTCACCGCTTGCAGGATCGGCTCCCGTTCCTTACCGGGCGGACCGGCGATCTTTGAAACTTCGCCAAAGGCGGCATCGCGCAACATCTGCCCTGCCAACAGGGCCAGCCGGCGGGTTTCCGGATCGCCGCTATTCAAGTGGGGGGCTAAGGCTTTCGCCATACGGTCATTGGCTGCGCCGAAGAAGACGATCTGCTCCACGTCATTACCGATGCGATTATAGACGCCGGGGAACTTGGTGGAACGGTCGGCCGTGGGGTCATAAACATCGCCGCGCCGCAGTTCGAATTCGGTCAGACCGGCGAGCAGCCATTGGACCTGTTGCCGTTCGCCCGTTTCCATAACTTTGGCGAACTTCGTGGCCAGCCGGTCCTCAATGGCCAGGCGGCCGCGAATGGCGCGCTCCCGGTCCGCCGCCGTGGCCAGTCCGGGGATCCAATTGTTATAGAGATACCGGATATTTTCGTCGGCGAGGTTGTAGACTGCCTCTTTCAAATTGCGCTCGACCCACGGGTGCTGGGGCTTGGCCATGGCGGCTAGAATAGCGTCTTCGATTAGCTCGCGCGATGGGAGCGAGGGAGTCCAATACCAAAACTGCCAAGCGGCTTTGATGGCCTGCATGGCAACGGACGGGCTGCTGTCGCCAATCCGCTTGGCCAGGACCGGGGCAAATTCGTCGCGTTTGGCCAGCGCGGAGAAGTGAGTGGCGAAGACGCGCGTCGCCGACCACCGTTCGCGTTCGACATTGGATTGCAGGGCTCTTAGCAGCGGCGGCGTTGAAGCCTCCGGACGGCGGCTGTAGATCTGCCGCATCGCCCACGCTGCGGCGCGCATCACCAGTTTGCTCGGATCGTCCATCCGCGCAGCGATTACGGGAATCGATTCCGCGAGGCCTAGACGACCCAGCGTTTCCAGCGCCTGGGCGCGGAACATCGGTTCCGGCACTGTTGTAAGCGCTTCGATTTCGCGCAATCGCGCGGTATCTGGAGCATTCCAGATCTCATTCAAGGCGTCTAAAGTTTTTAACGGCTCGGTTGGAGCCCGTCCCCAGCGCGGCCCGGTGGCTTCGGCGGGATAGTAGGCGCTCAAGGCCAATACGGCCATCTGCGTTTCACGGAACGGCGTGCGGAAGTTTTCGTAGGTTTGCAGCGGATCCAGCCATCCGCCGAACGTCTGCTGGCGGTTGAGCAAATAGGTGAGTCCCTTTGCCACCTGCGGATTCTCGCGCGGGATGCCCGCCGCGTGAAGCGCCCACAGCGCGTGCCCGGTCTGGAACTCCACCGGAAAAGACTTTTCATCGAAGCGCGCCGACCACTGGCCATCGGGCCGCTGCAGCGCCAGCAATCGTTCGGCGTTTTTCTTAATTTGCCCGGCATGGCGCGACTTGTCGATTGCCGCCAGCGCCAGCGTTTGGTAGCAAAGATCGATCGTGTTCTTGATCTCGTGATCCTGCTCAATCAGCGCCGCCAGTGCCGCGTCGTGCGTGGTCTCCCATGCATACCAGGCGACCTCGTAAGTACTCACCAACGGCGTGTTGCCGTTCGTCTCGTCGCCGGGAAGCTTCACGCGATCCTTATAGTAGAGGCCGAGGTAGGCCGCGATTCCACTGTGATAGGCCGGCCGCGGGTCATGAGTGAGTTCTTTTTCATAAACTTGCATAAGATGCGACATCCGGCTCAAAACATTGGCCGAAGCCGAGATTACGCGCGACCACACGGCACCTTCGGCTTCAAAGCCATAAAACGGGCGGGGGTTGTTGTAAAAACGCTCCGCAAGAAAGGAAAGTTGGTGGGGATAGTGGACACGGTAACCTTGGCGCACGGCGTATAACTGCGCGCGCTGGGTGAAGTGCGTGGCGTGACAGGCCACGCAGAGAGTCGTTTCCTGGTGATTGCTGGAAACCCGATGAAACAGGCCGCCGCGCCGCGGCGTGTTGGCATGCCAGGAGTCCCCGGCGCCGATTAGGTAATCCACCGCCGTCTGGACTGCCTGGCGAGGATCGGCATACGGCGGCGCATCGTAGACACGGGTTACCAAGCGGTAGAAGGGATGCGTCAGCTTCACGCGAACATAATAAGTGCCCGGCGCTTTGAAGACGCGCGTGGTGAATTTGTTGCCGGGCAGTGCCTGTACTTCGTGCGGGATTGTGACCGGATCCTCCCCCGCTGAGAACTCCTGCAGTTTGCCATTGACGGTCCAGTGAACGCTCAAGTCCACCGGAATGTTGTCCCGGTCCAACAACTCCAGGCTGAAATAGACAAGCTGCGGTTTGGCGCCCCGCCACTCAAACCGGTACCAGTCGTCGTGAGGATTGGGCTCGATGCGCACGCTCAGTTCAGCCGGAATATAAGGCGCTTCGTCCCCGGAGGCCCAGATTGTCTTCCCCAGTTCCAGCGGGTTGGCCGTTTGCCATCCATTGTTCGGCTCCGCTTCCAAGTACGGCGCGACGCCAAGATCGATCAACTGCACCGCGGCCGGCGTCGTCAGCTCAATCCGTGTCGCCGGTCTACCGCGGATGAGCGTGTAGAGATCCGGATCGCCGCCGTTCAGCGGCTTTTCGACTAAAACCGTCTCCCCGGCAAGGATTCGAACTCCGCCCGCGACCTTCTGTTCGCCGGGAATCGGAACCGAAACCAGCACGCTATACGTGTTGCGAACCTCTCTCGCCGGTAGCAAGTGTACTCCCGGAGGCAACAATCGTCTCCATACCGGCGCCGGTTGAGCCAGTGCGGCCACCGCGCAAAGTACGAAGAATATTGCCCGAATTCCCGGCAGCGGCATTAGGTCCCCGTCCGGCCTAACCGAGTTTGCCGGCCAGCTTCAGAATCTCGTCCTGATCGCCCTTGGTGGGATTGTTTTTCCGGGCGTCGTCCAAAACCCGTCTCGCCTTGTCTTTTTCGCCCGCCTGCAAATGGGCCGTGGCCAGACGGATGTGGAAGAGCGCCACTTTCGGATACTTTCCGGTCAATTCCAAGAAAATCGACGCGGCGTTCTGCGGCAGGTTTTTCTTCAGGTAGACAAAGCCCAGCGTATCGGCGATCATCGGATCGGTCGGCGCCTTCGACTTCGCCTTCTGCGCATAACTCAGCGCCAGGTCCAGATCGTTACCCTGATCGGCCAAGTAGTAGGAGTAGTTGTTCAACGCGACGACATTGTCCGGTTGTGTCTTCAAAACTTGCAAGTAGAGCGGCGCCGCCTCCGACCTTCGATTTACCTGATCCAGCGCCATTGCCCGGTTGATGATGGGCAGGATATGGTTCGGCATCAGCTCGCCGGCTTTTTTCCAGGCATCAATGGCCTGCGGCACGTCACCTTTTTGCCGAAAGGCTTCGGCAATGCGCATGTGCAGATCGAAGTTCTTAGGGTCTTCCGCTAACACCTGCCGGAATTTGGCCACGCCGTCGTCAAACTTTCCCGCGCGCACCGCAATATTGCCCCATGCCACTTGCAGCATCGAGGCCTTCGGATACTTCTGAATGGCCTCGTCCAGCATCTTAAGCGCACGGTCAAACTGTCCTTGCGCGGTATAGACCTCGGTCAAACCCATCAGCCCGCGCATATCCGGAGGCGTCTGCGCGAAGACCTCTTGGAATCGCGCCTCGGCCTCCTTCATCTTGCCTTCCTTGAAATGCACGTAGCCTAACTGGTACTTGGCGTCGCGTTGATCGGGATTAATCTTTAGCGTTTCTTCCAGCACGCCCTTGGATTCCGCGAACTTGCCTTGCGCCAGGAAGGCGTGCGACTTGATCAGACGGGCATACTGATTGGCCGGGTCCAGCTGCATGATCTCGTTCGACGCGCTCATCGCGGCCGCGTATTCGCCCCGGGTGACCAGAATCTGCGCCAGCGCGATGCGCGCCGGCAGGTAATCTTTCCGGTACTTCAGCGCATCCACAAACTGCACGCGCGCCGAATCGATGTCGCCCTTTGACATAAGCGCCCGCCCCAGGTTGTACCGCAACACAAAATTCTCCGGCATCTTATTAACCACGGAGATCAATTCGTTGATCGCCGTATTAATTTGATCCGGCTTGCCGGCGTAGAGCCAAAGCGAAGCCCGCATCGCGATCGCTTCGTGGTCTTTCGGATCTTCTTTAAGAATCTTCTCGCAGAGTTCCAGCGCTTCGGTGGACCGGTTCTGCGCCACCCGTACTTCCACCAGCCGTTTCTCGAACGCCCGAGCGCGGCCGCTATCCTGTTTGGCGCCCTCCAAGTACGTTGCCGCGGCTCGTTCGTAGTCGCGGACGCGATAGTAGAAATCGGCCACATCCATGAACGCATTCGGGAATTCCCCGCGCCGCGCCAGCGTCTCGCTCAAAACCTTCTCCATTTCGGCGGCCTTCTGGTTCACAAAATAATGCGCCGCCAGCCGCAGGCGGTTCGCCGCGTCCTTTGGGTTGTTCGCCACGCGGAGGACCAGCACCTTTTCCGCTTCCTCCGGCTTGCCCTGCAACATGGCGATTCCGTACAGCAGGTCATAGCTGGCGCCGAACGTCTTGTCTTTCGCGATCAACGCCCGGATATATGCCGCCGCCTCGTCGGTCTGTTTGAGTGCCAGCATCGTGCGGGCGATCGTCAGTTCCAATGTCGGCTCATTCGGCTTCTTCTTATCCGCCTCTCGAAATAACGCGAGCCCGGCTTCCGGCTTTCCGTCCGCCAGCGCCAGGAAGGCCCGCAGACGCAAGTCTTCATAGGACCCTTTTCCGCGCTTCTCCATTCGCGCCGACAGATCCCGAATGTCGTTCATATACGCCTTGTTCTTCGCCGGGTTCGACGAATACACATTCAGGTAAATATCGGCGAGCTTGCTATGCGCGTCCAGGTTTTCCGGCTGCATTTCAACGGTTCGCTGCAGGTTCCCCACCGCTTCGGCATATGCGCCCAATCGCAAATTGGTGAGCGCCAGCTTATAGTACGCCTCTCCGAATCGGGGATCCGCTTTGATCGCGTTCAAGTACATCAGACGTGCCTGTTTATACTGGCCCTTTTCAAAGTATTTGTTTCCGCCCTCCAGGGCCTTCTTCTTTTTGGCGTCGGGGCCGCAGGCGGCGGCAAGGAGCGTCAGCAGAACCAGCCAAACGAGAGAAATGCGTCGTAGTGTCATGAGATTATCGGCGAACACGGAGTTCTCCACAATGATATCGCGCTTGGACGGGCAAATCGCGTCCCGCTCGCGAAACCTGCAAGTACTACTTCCTTTATCGGCACAGGGGACGAAAACTTGACCCTCCAGGCCGCGGACCGGTAGATTACTCCACCGCGACGAGCGGTACGACGGGGCCGGTAATTGAGCTATTCAGCCCGCCAATTCGCAATACGACTTCCAGGTTTTGCCCTTTTTCGTGAAAGCCCGGAACACGAAAATTAATCTGGTAAAGGCCCACGTATCCGGGAACCAGCCCGCTCCAATCGACGATAACTTCTTCTTGAACGCGGAATCCGCGGGTTTTGTCCGCCGCTGTTTCCACCTTCTTGAAGTAGAGTTCCAAGGCGTCCGTTTCCGCCAGTTGCGGCGGCGCTGGAGTTCCCGAAACCAATCGCACGCCGCCCTTCGGATTGCCCAAGCCCACGGCGTAGAGTACCAGCGGCTCATCCCGCTTGGCGGGCCGCTGCGTGGTAACCGCTTCCCCATTCGGCCGGAATACGAGGGCGCGTTTCGTAGCCGGATCCGCCAAAACCGCAGGCGCGTATTTGGCCACCGTCACTTGTACGGGCTGTGATGAAATCTTCCGGTCAATCGACCGAACGAGCATCGAATAGCGGCCGGCGGCCAGTTCCGGGGGAATCTGGGCGTTGATTTGGCCGGTGGATGTCATTAGTAGTGGAATCGGCGAGTTGTTGATAGTGACGCACGTTCCGCCCAGCGTCAACGGCAGAGGCGTAGTGCCGGCCGACGCCGCGCTGCCCAGATTCTGGCCGAAGATAGAAATCAAACCATTCGGCGCCGCCGAAGCTGTAAAATTGCCGACGTTAACGACGCCCGCCGGCGGCACTTGCGGCCGGTCGGCGACCGGGGCCACGGCCAAGGGCACAATCCCCAGCCCGCTCGCCGTCAGCACGTAGGCGTTTTCAAGCGTCGCGTCCACGGCCATCGTGCGGCCGTCTATATTGACGCGAGCCGTACCCGTAACCGCCGACACTGGACCTTCCAGCGCGGCCACGCTGCGCATCGTTAACCCGGTTGTGGCATTGACCAGTTCGATCATTGGCGTGTCGGTGACGACCGCATTGGCATTGGCGCGAATGGGTTGGGAGAACTTCGCATACATCGCGCCGGAGGCGGCGTAGACGGCCGCAACCGGCCGTGTGTTTGTGGGGGTTGGCACAGGCCGCCCGGGCACTCCGCCGGGGTCCGTCCCCGTGGATCCGGCGATTGGCGACAGGCTTTGGTTTAGCACCAGGTTATTGACCAGAAAGTACTGTCCGCGCGGCCCGGCGCTTACCGGACCGAAGAAGCCCTGGATCGGCGCCACCGCGATCTGGCGGGCGGCGACATAATCGTCCACCAGCGAATCATAAAGATAGGCGTTGCCGTTGCCGGCCAGCAGCAACATGAACTCGCCGTTCGGAGTCGCCGCGATTGTCCTTGGCGCCGGAATCGTGGCCATGCCGATCACCGCGCTTATCCGGCGTGGCACCGCCTCATCCCCGACAACGCGCCAGAGCGTTCCGTTGCTCATTACGATTTGCAGACCGCTTTGCGTAACGGCCAGCGAGGAGGGAGAAATCACCGCGGTCGCCCCGTTAAAGGGGATTGCCGGAAACTTGATCCGGCCGGAAACTTCCAGCCGGTCCAGATCGATTATACTGATCGACTCACCACCGGTATTAGCCACGTAGAGCGTCGAAGAGTCGGGCGACATCGCCAGCGACCGCGGCAACTGGCCGACCTTGATCGGGGCCAGGAATTGCTTCCCGCGAGTATCGAACACTTCCACCCGGTTCATTCCGGAGTTGGAAATATACAGCCGGTTCCGGACGGTGTCGGCAACGATATCGGTCAGGCCCTCATTCGGCGAAATCGCCGTTCTCACCGGGATCAGGTCCCCGCGCGATTCGGTGTTCCGCGAATTCTGAAAGACGCGGATTGTCGATGGCACATTCACCGCCTGGGGTGACGTGATCAGAAAATCATGCGCCGCCGGCGTGCCCAGCGACCGGGAGTTCACAAAATTATAAGAAATCTCAAAAGCTGTGTTCGGGCCGTCCCGCAGGACGCGCAGCGACGGCGCCGTCTGCTGCGTCACCTGCTGCGGATTTGTTAGTCCCGGAATTGTGCCGACGCCCGGAATCGGTACCGTTGGCGCAATAATGACGACGCCGCCGCCCGGCGCGCCGCCGCCGGGACCGACTACGATTCCGCCCCCGCCTACGCCCAAACCGGGAACCGCCACGCCGCCCAAAGACTGCACCAGCGTCGCCGTCGCCGTTACCGGTGTAGTGGCCCGGCCCAAATTCATCAAGCTCACCGCCGACCGCGTTCCTTCCGGAGCCGAATTGCACTGATCCGATGCCAGAAGCAGCACACTGGCTGCCGGCTGCAATAACGGATTCCGAGAAACTTCATTGAGCGGAATAATCATGAGACCCGATTCCGACAGCGCAAACAGGCTGGTTCCGTCCAACGACATGACCATCTTTCCCGACAAATTTTCCGGCAGTTGCAGGCCGTCCTGTATCAATAGATTATCGGCGTCATTCACCAGCAACTGCGTTACGTTCGCGCGCGCGGCGGGACTCTGGATGGGCGCAATGTTGAAGGCCGAATAGAGCGTCGCGCCGTCGGGGGAAAAAACGCTTCCGCCCTGGTTTGCCTGTAAGTTAAACTGCTGCCCGACCTGCGCAAAGCCCTGGGCGGTAATGTTCACCGATAACGGAAACGGCGCATTGGCCGCGTTTTGCTGAGCGATTACGGCCAGGCTCTCGGCATCGAAGAGCCGTAGCCCCACCATGAATTTCGAACCATCCGGCGAAATCGACAATACTGTCGACAAGTCGCCCACAATCCGGCTGCGCAGCACGGAGCGCGACGCCGTCTCATAGACAAACACCACGCGGTTTTGCGCCTGGAACGCGTTTAGTCCGATAATTCTCGATCCGTCGCGGGTGGCAAGCAATTGGCTGCGATTCGCCAGAAATGTACGACCCGAAGGCGCCGGCAGGGTCGGCGGCAGGGGCGGCGGCGGAGCCACCGGCACCGTCGACAAGCTTGCGCCCGATTCGGTGACCGACGGATCGTAAACCAACAGAGTATTCAATAAGTTCCCAGCGCCAGAGCCGATTGTCGTAATCAATACCCGGCCGTCTCCGCCCACTGCGATCCCCTCGGGGCGCGCGGGCAAGCTGACCTTGGCCACAATTACCGGCGTCGCCGGACGCGTGTCCATCACATTAATCGAAGCCGCGTCATGGCAGGTCACATAAAGAAAGTTGCCGTCCGGCGAAAGCGCCGCCGCCAGCGGATTCGCATCGGTGGGAATGGAGGCGATCACCCGCCGTTGCGTTGTGGAGAAAACATCGATCCGGTTGTACGGCACCCCCCGCACGAGATACAGCAGATTGCGGTTGTTGTCGAGCACCAGATCGCCGGCGCCACCCGTAACATTGATCACAGTTCCCAGCGTGGCCGCCGGCGCCACCCATAAACCCGTCGAAACAAAAAGACTTAGAAGCGAGGATAAACGTAGCAAGCCCATGAATGCACCAATATAACCCACCGCACTAAAGTTAGTTGCGCAGCGCCGCCGCCAGCGTCCCGGTTTCTTTCAGCAACTCCAATCGCGCCCGATCCAAACCGAATCGGCCATCGAACAGCGCCATCCACTTTTCGTTTTCCGCAAATCGCGCCTCTTCCAATTGCCTTTGCGTTGCCCGCCCCTCTTCCAGCAACGCCAGCAGGAGCGTTGTCTGCTCCCGCGCGACTTGCAGATCCAGATTCGCAACTTCCACGCCGGTTTCCCGCGCCGCAATCTCCGCCCAGGCTTTCCGCGCCTGGGCCGACGCCCGGCCCCGCTCCGCGCTCAACTGCGTTTTCAGCCCGGCGAGTTCTCCATCCACCATCTCCTTCTGCGCCTTCGACGTCTGGCTCGGCAGCAGCGGTATCTGAATCGAAATACCAAATTGCCCATTGTGACGCTGAAACCGGTTGAAGAACTTATCGTAGTTATTGAACTTCGAAAACAACCCGTACTGCGCCACCAGATCCAGCCGCGGCAGGCGAGCCGCCTCGTGCGACCTCCGTTCAAATCCCTTGGCGATCACCACCGATTCCAGCCGTCGAATTTCTTTACTGTTTTGCAGCGCCGCAATGACGGCGTCGCCCTCACTGGTCACCGCCACGCGGATCGGCGTCTCCGGCTCCGCCGGGCGCGCGCGGTCGCCGTCCCCCATCCCCAACAGCAATCCAAGTTGCGCCTCGGCGTCCGCATGCGCCGTCTCCAGTCGCATAACCCTCTGCTTCGCCTGGGCGTTTCGCAAAACAGCGCGGCGCCCCTCAATCGCCAGTTCCCGGCCCGCGTCCACGCGCGCCTTCACCGTTTCCGATACCCGTTCCAACGTTCCCATCTGCTCCTTCGCCGCGCGCACGGCCGCGGCCAATCGCCCTGCTTCCACATAGAGCACCGCGGCCCGGTAACTCACTTCTTCCTGGCGCATGGCCGCCGCCACGCCCGCCGTGTTCTGATCCGCCCTGGCCTTCTCCAGCATCATTTTCTGCGGCTTGTTAAATACGCTCGCAATCGCCCGCGATTCCAGAATCGATGGCGCCGAGCCTTCGATACTCAACGGGAAGCCGCTGGAATAGGCCAAGCCGCTCCCGGCAAATATCTTCGGGTAGAACGGATCTCTCGCCGCCTGCACGGCCGCCGCCGCCCGCCGCTCGTCCAGGCGAGCCAGCGCCGCCTCAGCGCTTTGCGTCATCGCCAGGTCCAATACCTGCGCCAGCGTTACAGTTCGTACTTCGCAAAATCCCGCCGCGGCGGCCGATAGGAAAAGGAGGATTCGTCGCATTCTTCCTCTATCATCGCCTCCCCGGCGCCTCCCCATCCAGAGTCCGCCATTAGCGGCCGGCTGACGCTCGCGTCCCCGCGCGGACTCCGCGGATCATTAATGACCGTTGCCTTCGCCGGGCGCGACGTCCGGCACTTTTGCGAGCACATCGAGAAACTTTGCCCGGTCACCCCGCTGAGCGCGTAGTTCCAGCCGCTCCCAGGCCGCAATATGCTCAGTGCATGCGGCGGCGAAGACGTCGGCGACGCTGATACGCTGCGACTGCGCTATTTCGGACGCTCTATCGTAAATATCCTTCGGTACTTCGACGCTGACGATCATCGCGACTCTCCAATCTGCTGCAAGAATTCGGCCCACGGAACCACCGGAACGCCGTAGGCCATAGCCCCCGCGAAATCCCGCGTGTTGAACGTGACAATCGACGCCCCGGCATGGGCCGCCAACTCCAAGATACGATCATCGCCGGGATCTCGCATCGCCGGGCGAAGGCGGAATCGGTCTTCAATCAGATCCGCAACGCTGAACAAGTAGTCCAGCAACAAGTCTACGTCGGCTGGACCGATGACTTTTTGCATGAACTCGCGCTTCAAAACGTCCTCGTATTCGAGCGCTACCGGCACCGGCACGCACAGTAGCCATCTTGGGGCGCCCGCCAATTGCAGGAGCCGAAACGAAAGTACCTCGCCGGGAACGCAACCCAGCGACGAACACATTCTTATCCATCACAGCGCGATGAATCAATCGTCATTCCCGCCAGCCGAATCGCGACATTTCCGGTCGCACTGCAGCCGATCGGCATTATCGTCTGGACGAAAACCCGGCAGTTACGCCGAAGTGGACATTCCTTTCGAGTAGGAACCGCGGCAAACTAGCGGATCGCGGTCGTCTTCGCCAGGCAGGATAAAGGCGCCGGTCGGAAGTCGGGATTCGAGGTCAGGTTTCGACCGACGGTCAATTCGTTTGTGACATCGCTCTCTAAAAGTCATAGGAGCATGAAACTCTGTGTACGATATCGCCATCTCAGAATTGACCGAATCCGACACGGTGCGCGAGAGAATTTTCTCTCCCCAGCGTCATTCAAGCGGATGTGCTTTAAGGAGGCCAAATATGCGAGGCAACAGTATCTTCTATATTATAGGAGTGATTGTGGTTATTGTTTTCGTACTGAAATTCTTGGGTCTCTGGTAAACGGGGAGGGGGCGAGGCTACGCGCCTTCATCGTCTTTGCCGGGATCGTGGTGATTGTTCGATCCATTCTTGCCGCGTGCTTTTTGACGAAATGACGGACCGGCGCGGGTATTTCCTCCGCAATTTCCCGCAGCGGAAGAGTGGCGATAGGGAAAACCATCAGCCGGTAATAAAGATCGTTCCGGAAGTGTTTATCTTTCATCATCTGGGGCAGATTGCGGTTGGTAGCCGCAACCAACCTAACGTTAATAGCGATAGTTTTCGTGCCGCCCAACCTTTCGAATGCCTTCTCCTGCAATGCCCGAAGCAATTTAGGCTGTAACTCGACGGGAATGTCGCCGACCTCATCCAGAAAAAGAGTCCCGCCGTTCGCCAACTCGAAGCGTCCGAGCTTTTGCGCCAAGGCGCCCGTAAATGCCCCTCTTTCATAGCCAAACAGTTCGCTTTCAAGCAATCCGGCGGGAATCGCAGCGCAGTTCAGGCTGACGAAAGGCAGATTCCTGCGAGGACTCAACCGGTGAAGGGCGCGCGCGATCAGCTCCTTACCAGTGCCAGTTTCACCGAGTACCAACACGGTGGCATCGGTAGGCGCCACCATTTCCACCTGCTTCATAACCTGCTTGAGCGCCGCGCTGCCTCCGACAATTTCTTCAAAGTTCGGCGTGACCTCGGCGAGGCGATCACCGATCCCCAGAAAACCGGACTTCATTTGCGCATCTACCTGGGAGATCGATAGCTCGTCTTCATTTGGATTGCGGTTGGTAATATCCTCAATGCCCAGGAGAATCAGTCCGGCCGGATTTTCCTCGTGCGAGAGTTTGCGGGTGGTTAGCATCATCGCCCGGCGTCCGAGCAAAGGAAAAGTCGCTGTCACTTCAAAAGTCTCTAGAACGCTTTACAGGCGGCGTAAGGGCCGATGATGGGCCGGAGGCGCGGAGGATTTCCGTCGCGTCGCGAGGAAGGCCCTGGTCGAGCACGAGTTGCGGCGAGATCCCGGGCATCAGACCGCGGAAATTTCGGCGGCGCTATCTTCGAGATTCGCGGCGGCGAAAGGCGAGCACCTGCCGGATATCTTCCGGGTCCAGTTCGGGATAGTTGCGAAAGAGATCGTCGCGGTTGGGGTAGATTGCCAGGGCTTCGATGACGCGACGGACGGTCAGACGGAGGCCGCGGATGCAGGGCTGGCCAATCAATTGGTTCGGGTTCCAATTGATGCGATCAGATTCGGTGATCGGTCCATATTCTCGTAGATCTGCCGGGGGATATTGGGGAAGCTCGGCGGCCCAGTTCTGAACGACGACCATGGGCGGATCCGATTGCGCGGCGGCTGCGGGCTCCAGGGTCAACAACCGGCGGCCGTCGCGGGCTGGCTCACCGCCACACGAGAATTGATGCGGCGGTTCCGGCTTCACGGGCCGCACAGCGTGCGCCTGCAGATCGATACGGGAGTGAGACGGGAGTGACTCCAGCAGTGCCGCGGCTCGGTAACGGCTTTGGCAATTTAGTTCCACGCGCCGGGTCCAATCCCCCGCCTTAAGGCGGGCTGGTTTCAGCCACAGTGCTACTGAAGCGGAAGCGAGCAGAGAGACGGTAGAATTCTCGTCGGCGGGCTTGGTTCGGGAATTTTGCCGTTGATGCGCACTACGCTCGTTGGTACCCGAATCGGAATTCCGGCGGCTTTAGCCGCGCCCTGCGACTTTCAGTCGCCACCCAACCCCACCGCCTTCAGGCGGTGGTTGTTTAGTTCCCCCAGCGCAGGACGAATCCGCCGGTGATGGAGGTGTTGTGCTGTTTGCCGGTGCGAATGTTGTAAGTCGGGGCGCCGGAGTAGGTGTCGCGAAGTTCGCCGCGCAGGGCGAGCCATTTGATTACATTGACATCGACGCCACCGCCGTAGGTTAGAGCGCCGGTGTTGCTTGTGCGAGGGCCGGGATTGGGAGCGCCTCCGATAGTAAGTGTGCTGTGTTCGTAGATGGCGAGGCCGGCGCCGACGAAGGCATAAGGCTGCAGGCGATGTTCACCTAGCTTGAGTTTGAGTTCGGGAGTAATATACGCGCTGGCGAGGTCGCGGATGACGACGGGGTTCAGGGAAGTCAATTTGCGCTGGGGATTGGCCAGGAAGTTTATGCCGGCATAGAGTTTCACAGTCCCGGCGGAGGCAAAGCGAAAGGCGTAGTTAGCCTGAAGCGCGGTACCGCTGCCAAGAGTTGGCGTATTTACTCCGCGGAGGTTGCCAATTAACAAGCCTATCTCCTGATTCTGGGCGAGGAGCGGGAGGAAAGTTAGTAAGTAGAGTGGTAATTGTTTCATTGGATGGTGATAGTGCTTGTCGTTTCGGCGGCGCCGACGCGGAGCGTTACGGTAGCGGTTGCCGCGCCGGGGATGCGGGCGTTGATTTGCATGACGCCGGGGACACCGGGCGCGGGACCGGCGTAGAGAAGTTCCGCTTCGCCGCCGGATGTCGTGAGGGAGACCGCCGCGGGGACGGATTCGTTGGCGCCGGTGGCGAAGAGGACGACAATATCTTCGATTCGGAAGCCGATGGGGAAAAGGCCTGGAGCGCGCTCCACGATAGTGATGGGCGCGTTGGCCAGCGTCGCGGGGCCGAGGGGCATATTCTCAGGGATTCGCAAGTTTAGTTGGGTGGGGCTGGCGAAGAGGATTGCCGCTTCGGAACTGGATGGCGGCTTGAGGTCCGTTCCGTAAATGGAAATCAGCGTCCCTGGGGCGAAGGGTCCGGGGGATTGGGAGAAAGCGTTGACGGCGATGGGCCGCGCCGGGGCGAGCGATAGAAGTTCGCTGGTTTTGACGCCGTTGACGGCGCCGCCGAAGAAGAAAATAGCCGTTGGCGTGAAGACGCCGTGGTGGCGGAGACGGGCGGCGGGAGGGTTGGCAATGCTCAGTTGAGACCAGGTGAGCGGGACGGGATCGAATTCCCA
>ENA-ORBV01001950-ORBV01001950.1-microbial-mat-metagenome-genome-assembly--contig:-NODE-1950-length-44588-cov-6.100582_pt1 | contig 44588 bp, 38 predicted proteins | sample MGYA00237777_ERZ505514 | MGnify/ENA primary metagenome ERZ505514 (study PRJEB26160, sample SAMN06269048) | microbial mat metagenome | isolation source: Oligotrophic lake microbial mat | place... | reverse complement strand
TTTTCAAGCAGAAGACGGCATACGAGATTCGCCTTAGTCTCGTGGGCTCGGAGATGTGTATAAGAGACAGCGCAATACCCTTCGCCTTGAATCCAAGATGGCGCTCTACGGCCACGAAATCGACGCCACCATCAATCCTTACGAAGCCGATCTCGCCTGGGTCGTCAAAATGGATAAAGGTTGCGATTTCGTCGGCCGCGCCGCTCTCGAAAAGGTCTCAACGCCAACGCGCAAGCTGGCCGGATTCCAGATGACCGGGCGCGGCATCGGACGCGACGGCTACGAAGTGCAGATCGACGGAGAGCAGGTTGGATGGGTCACCTCCGGCGGACCCGCCCCCACTCTCGGCAAGAACATCGGCCTTTGTTATCTGCCTGCGGACAAAGCAGGCATCATCGGCCTCGACATCCAAATTGTGGTTCGCAATCAACCGGTTGAAGCCGTTACCGTTCCGACGCCTTTCTACAAGCGAGCCAAGTAGTAGACTAGATTCTCAGAGAGACACAGACAGCACATGTATCCCGATCAATACAAGTACACGAAAGAACACGAATGGGTTTCGGCAGACGGCACAGTGGGCATCACAGATCATGCACAGAAAGAACTGGGCGACATCGTCTACGTGGATTTGCCCAAACCCGGCACGGCTGTTGAAACCGGCAAGAGCTTCGGCAGCGTCGAGTCCGTGAAAGCTGTCTCGGACATCTACTCGCCTGTCAACGGCGAAGTCACAGAGGTCAATGAGGCGCTAGCCACGGCGCCTGAAAAGCTCAACGAAGATCCGCACGGTACCGCTTGGCTGGTCAAGATCAAATTCTCGAATCCTGCCGAATTCGATGGACTCATGTCCAAAGCCGACTACGAAGCCTACATCGGCGGTCTTTAACGAACCTCGTTTCCGAAGCCAGCCCGCTCAACCTGCGCGGGCTGGCTTTTCCTTTTTCAAAACATGAATTTCCAACTCATCGCAACGCTCCGCTGGTGTTTTAACTGCATCCGGTGACGGTGATCCCGGCCTTTTTACTGGGCATTGGCTGCTCTTCGTATCGGAGAAAGGCAGCCGGTGGCATCGTACTCTGGGCTTTGTGTATCTGACCCTGATGACGCTGACCGCGGCGTTGGCGATCTTCATTCAGGAAGATCGCCCCGGCCAATGGAGCCTGATTCATCTCTTCGTCCCCCTCACTTTCTGGGGCGTCTTCGCGGCGATTTGGCGCATCCGCAAGGGCGACGGAGTGGGACACAGGCGCGCAATGTTCGGACTCTACATCGGCGGGCTCCTCATCGCTGGCGGAATCACTTTCTTCCCGGGACGTCTCATGCACCGACTGTTCTTCGGCTAGATTGCGGGATCCTACACCGGCCTTTTGGCGGGTTATCCGAGGGTTTTTCCGAACGCCGAATCCTGAGAGAAAAGCCTCGCGAAACGTACTATTTATGCAAGTAGAGAATGTCCTCCGACCCAGGAACGGTTGAGGCAGCCGCGGGTGCTCTTGCGAACATCCTGGCCGTTCTTGTCGGGATTTGCCCTAGCCCGGAACGACTGTTGATCGGCAGCGTCGGGTCCGTGAGGCTGTCTCGGATATCCGCTCGCCCGTCAATGGCGAAGTCACAGAAGTCAATGAGGCGCTGGCCACGGTGCCTGAAAAGCTCAGAGACGATCCGCACGGTTTTGGCTGGTCAGGATCTAGGAGGCCTGATCTGCGGTCTATAACCTTCAGCTTTTAGCCTTGCGCCGCTTCCACCGGGGTGGCGGCGCGAGGACAGCTACTCCGCCTCGCATAGTCAGACCATTTCAGCGCCAAGCGCTTTCCCATTTCCATCATCGGTGCCTCGATCCAACGATGCAGAACATAGGGCATTCCCACCACCAGCAGAACCAGGCAACTCCACCGCACAAACAATGGAAATCCGTTCAGATTCACGAATGAAATCCAAATCACCGGATCGTGGAACAGGTAGATTCCATAGGAATACTTGGCCACCACCTTCGCAGATCGCGTAACGACATTGAGACCTAGATCTTTGAAGTTGGGAATCGCCAAACCCAACAGCATGCACAAAACGAAGTCCGCACGAAAGTCCGGCATGATCGTGAGGCTCAGCACCAAGTTCACTAGGCCGAGTAGAACGATCGCTCCATACCAAGCCATCGCCGGAATCTTCATCATCTTCTTTTCCGCTGCCAACTGATAGGCGATCACACCACCCATAAAGCAAGGAAAACAAGCAAGAATCTGGTAATCGGGCGCCGCCGCCATAAACGCAAACCACAGGATCAATGCAGTGATGGCCGATGGAAACCACTTCATAATGCGGTAGATGATGGGCAGCACCAGATACATCTGGAACTCTCGCGGTAGACTCCAAAACGGCATGATCATGTCCGGAACCGCAAAGAGGTTCTGCACCAGCAACAGATTCGCCAGCACCTCTGAGAGACTCCACGCAACATAGGTTCCATCCGGAACCTGCGGAACTTGCAGCAACAGAATCACCGCGATGCAAACGATCGCAGAGGGATAGATGCGAAAGATTCTGCGAAGGTAGAAGTTCCCCATCAGGCCTTCCTCGCTGGTCCGGTCAAGCGACAGCATCAATACCAACGCCGTGTGAACAAAAAAGAACAGGACCCCCAAGTGCCCCAAAAAGTTGAGAAAGATGTTCCACAACTCCCGACTCTGCCCAACTGGCACATAGTTGAACTTGATCAGGAACAAGAAGAGATGGGCCAGGGAAACGCACAGCACTGCTACCGCTCGCAGCAAGTCCAAATTGCGAGAATCAGCGGGAAAAACGGCTACTGGGGATGCTGCGTTGGGCGGCGACGTGAAGAGCCTCATCTACCCTAGATCGGCTGGAACAGTTGGATCAAGATAAGGACGGAACACGGAGAATGGCGAAAGGAATGCCCTAGGACACCCTCAGATGTGTGGTCTCCCCATCCTGCTATTGCGGGCTATCCCAAGGGATTCCCGAACGTCGAATGTTGAGAGAAAAGCCTCGCGAAACGCACTGTATATGCAAGTAGAGAATGTCCTCCGACCCGGGAACGGTTGAGGCAACTGCAAGTTCTCTTGCGAACATCTTGGCCGTTCCTGTCTGATTCTCTCTCCATGTCCCATACTCCGGCGCCGCGCTTGCCACTATATGCGCGGCGCCATTTTCTTCTTTTGCATCCAGTGATCGAATCCTACCGATGATTGCGCACGAGTTGGTGGAGAAGAAGAGAACATGATCCAAATCCCCGGTCACAAGAACGACTCACGTCAGAACATTGTCGGAGCCGTTGCAAACCTGGCGCGCGATGGACAAGGCGGAAAACTCAAGTCCCTGGTTTTGAATTGCCACGGTGCCGCCGGATACCTCATCATGGGCGAGGGCTTTTGGAATGTCCACACCGGCATGTTCCAAGCTTGGCAAGGGCTGGTGGACACCATCTGGATCACAGCCTGCGAAATCGCTTCCCGCGTGCCGAACCCGAATGTCCCTGCACAAAGCGGTGACGGTTTCCTCTTTTGCCAACAAATGGCAATCAATGCCCGGTGCAACGTGGTGGCCTCTCTGCACACGCAGTGGGTCCCCAGACAAACCATCCCGAACGGTAGCGTCGACTCATTCGAAGGCCGCCTGCTCTGTTGGAAACCGGATGGCAATGTCGCTTGGGCAAGGCTCTATCCGATGACGACCGTGGAGTAGCGGTGCCGATTTCCGGTTCGCGAGTCGGGTAGATTCCTACCACGAGCTGGAAATTCGCCTCGCGCCGCTTGTGTCCTCGCGCCCTCGCGTGGAAGAAGTGCCAGAGCAGCGGGCACGTACATTTGGGCCTGTCTCCTGCGGCGCTAGCGTTTGCCCTGGACTTTTGTCGGTCTAGCATTTGGCGCAACTTCGGACTAACCTCCAGCGGAGTATCTTCCTCAGTTAGCAGTGCCAATGTGTAGACATCCGGTTGCAACAGTTCGTATTTGAATCCCAGAATGTTGTGAACAGCTTGGGACTGAATGGCAGTACCTTCGATCGTGCCGTTCGTGTCGACGATATCGACATAGTCGGACGGCGATTCCAGCGGAGAGCACGGAACCAACCGCACCGGCTTTCCATTGATGATGAGCGCTCCATCCTTCGTGGCGTCGTTGGCGCGAAAATAGACAGAAGAAACGCCCTTCGGCGGCTTCCAGGAAATCGCGCCATTTCGCGCCATCGCATACGCGGTATGCTTGACTCCTTTCCGTGTGTAGCAGATTCGAATATAGGTGCCGTCGAGCACCGGCTCATCGCCGCCATTCGCCATTTGTGGGACCTCCACCTGTGATTGCGGGAAACGGGCGGGATTGGGGTCAATCGTCTCAACGGTTCATTTAGCCGCGCCATCCAACCCAGCCCAACGTCATCCGCAGTCAAATACAATAGGGGGGTGCCAATAGAGGAAAGTCTCGCTACGGCGACTCAGAAGCTTGAGCGAGTCCGCAAGGAAATCTCCAAAGTCATCGTCGGTCAACAGGAAGTGGTGGATGGCGTCGTCATCTGTCTTCTCGCCGGCGGTCATGTGCTGCTCGAAGGCGTCCCCGGCTTGGGTAAAACCACCCTGCTGCGGACACTCTCACGAGTCCTGCACCTAAAATACTCTCGCATCCAGTTCACTCCAGACCTGATGCCGGGCGACATCGTCGGATCCATGATGATCGAGACGGACGACAGCGGCGCAAAGGGCATGCGCTTTCATCCGGGACCGATCTTTGCTCACCTCGTCCTTGCCGACGAAATCAACCGCGCCACACCGAAAACGCAATCCGCATTGCTCGAAGCCATGCAGGAACGAACGGTGACCTCCGGCAACATCACCCATCAGCTCGAATCGCCGTTTCTCGTCATGGCGACCCAGAATCCCATCGAAATGGAAGGCACCTACCCGCTGCCCGAAGCTCAGCTCGATCGCTTTCTGATGAAGATTCTGGTCACCTATCCTTCGAGACAAGATCTCGACCGCATCGTAGAACGTACCGTGCAGCGCGGCGAAGTCGAACTCGATCAAATTCTCACGCGCGAAGAGATCATTGCATTGCGCGGCGTCTGTCGCGAAGTGCTCGTGGCACCCCATGTTCGCGACTACGCGATCGACCTCGTGATGGCAACGCAACCCGGAAGTCCGACCGCCCACGACGTCACCACCAAGTACATCCGCTATGGCAGTTCGCCCCGCGGCGCGCAGGCGCTCGTCGAATGCGGACGCGTCTACGCCATCATGAATGGCCGTTTGAACCTCAGCATCGATGACATCGGGACGATCGCCGCTTCGGTTCTTCGCCACCGCATTATTCTCAACTTTGACGCCCACGCCGACGGTCAAACCACAGAGACCGTGCTGAACAAAATCCTCGCAACAGTGGGAGCCGCGGCGGTCAGGTGAGCACCGAGCCACTCATCGACCGGCTGCTGCTCGAAAAGCTCGAGCGGCTGACTTTGCATTGGCAGCGGTCGTTTCCCGGCCTCATCGGCGGACACAACACATCGCGCTTCGCCGGCGCTGGCTTGGAATTTCTCGACCACCGCAACTTCCACGTAGGTGACGATCTGCGCGCCGTCAACTGGCGTGCCTTCATGCGCCTCGAAAAGCTCTTTCTGAAAATGTTTCAGGTTGAGCCGCGGGTGCCTGTTCGCCTCATGGTCGACATCTCGCAGTCGATGACCACCGGCGAATCGAACACTTCCAAGTTCTTATTCGCACGCCGCCTCGCCGCGGCCATGTGCTACGTCGGGTTGGTCAAACTCGACACCATCACCCTTCAGCCTTTCAGCAACAGGTTGCACGATTCCTTTATCTGCGGCGGCGGACGTCACCGCTTCATGCCCGCCGGCGACTTTCTCAATGCCCTGCAGCCCGCTGAAGGACCCAGCGACTTTCTCGCCTGCTCCAAAGCATTCATCGGCAAGTATGTCCAGCGCGGACTGCTTATCGTGATCTCCGACTTTCTCGACGATCAGGATTGCCTCAAGCCTCTGCAGTATCTCGCCGATTACGGCCACGAACTGTTGCTGATCCAGACCTATGCGCCCGAGGATCGCGTTCCGCCATGGAAAGGCGAACTCGATCTTGAGGACGCCGAAACCGGCAAGCACCTCGAAATCTCGTTCGACGACAACGCGTTGAAACAATACACCGCCGCCTTCGACGAACACACCGAAGCCATCAAGCGCCTCGCCCTGCGCAACACCGGACGCTTTTCCGGTCTATCCACCCGGATCTCTGTGGAAGAAGCCATCTTTGGGCCGCTCGCGGCCACACAGGGGATCGCCTAGATGTTCTTGCTCAATCTCTCGTTCGGCGAGTTCGCGGCGCTGTTTTCCGTGATCTCCGCCGGCGTGTTCGCGCTCTACTTGCTCGACCGTTCGCGCCGCCGCCAAAAAGTGGCGACGCTCAAGTTCTGGCGTCCCGCCGAATCTCCCACGCAGTTGAACCAGCGGCGCAAGATCCAACAGCCGATCTCGCTGCTTCTGCAAATCCTCGGCATCGCGCTGTTGCTGCTCGCCATCGCGCAGTTGAAGTGGGGCAATCGCGAACAGAATACCCGTGATCACGTGCTCGTCATGGACGCCTCGGCCTGGATGGGTGCGCGTGGCGCGAGCGGCGCGCTGCTCATGCAGACTGCGAAATCGCAGGCCCTCGCATGGTTGAAGACCGTTCCTTCGGAGGACCGTGTCATGGTGCTGCGCGCAGATGCCTCCGCTACCCCCGCGACCCGCTTCGAACGCAACCGCGAGACCATTGAGAAGACCATTCGCGAAATGCAGCCCGGTGCCTCAGCCCTGCAACTCGATCAGGCGCTGCGGTTCGCCACGCAGTTCCAGAAGCTGAACTCGCAATCCAGCGGCGAGATTGTCTACGTCGGGGCCGGACGGGTGTCCACCGCGGACGTTGCCGTCCCGAACAATCTGCGGGTGCTTGCGGTGAAGACTCCGTCAGAGAACGTTGGACTCCGCCGCATGGGCCTTCGCCGTAGCGCCAGCGAACCCGATGCCTGGGAAATCTACGTCTCCGTCCGCAACTACGGACTCTCCTCTCAGAACGTCGCCGTCGGCCTGCAGTTCGCCGGATCCCCCGCCGGATCCCGCACACTCACCTTGAAGTCATCCTCCGAACAGGAAGCCACCTTTACCTACCGCACCCGCGCAGCAGGAGCCGTCGAAGCGAAGCTGTTATCCAACGACGCCTTCCCGCAGGATGACCGCGCCGTGCTCGAACTGCCGCAGCAAAAGAATCTTCGGGTCCTCGTCTTCACCAATGAGCCGGATCTGCTGCGCCCGGTTCTCAATGCGAACCCGAACCTCACGGCCACGTACGAATCCCCGGCGGCTTACCGCCCTGATCCGAAGGACATTGACATTCTCATCCTCGATCGCTTCGCGCCGCCACAAGCGCCTAAGATCGACGCCATCTGGATCGATCCGCCCGCCGCGCAATCGCCCATCGCGGTCGCTTCCACCAAAGCCAATGCCAAACTTAGCCATTGGACCGAAGATCCCTTACTAGGCGCAGGCTTGCGTACACGCGATCTCGTGATCGATTCCAGCGCGACGTACAAAGCCGCGCCTGGCGACATTGTTATCGCGGAATCCGACGGCGCGCCGTTGATGATCGCGCGCCCCGCCAAACCCAAAATCGCGGTGATGGGCTTTCACCCCGTCCGTTCGCGCATGAAGTACGAACTCGCCACCCCGCTGCTCTTCGCCAACACGCTGCGCTGGATGGCTCCGGAGAGCTTCCGCCGTTGGCAGTTGAATGGTGGCCATGTCGGCTCTGTCTCTGTGAAGACCGAAGGCCGCCTCGATCCCAAAGCCGTCCGCGTGATGGATGAGAACGGAGGAGCAGTGCCGTTCACTGTGGATGGCGACAACGTGCGATTCTTCACCAGCGATCCAGGCACGGTCCGCGTGCTCACAGGCGATCGCGACTACGTCTATTCACTGACTGTCCCCGAAGTCGGCGAGTCGGTCTGGGAGGCCCCGGACAGCGTGCGCAAGGGCATCCCGCGCCGCATACCGGGAGGTCCGTCCTCACAGGACCTTTGGTATTGGCTCGCGCTCGCTGCCCTCGCGATCCTCGCCACCGAATGGTTCCTCTTCGGACGCCACCGTATGCGCGTCCGCCAGGGTTCCGTCTCCACCATGCCCTCGCCGCAAAGGAAGGCATCGTGAACTTCGAACGCCCCTGGGTCCTTCTGATCGCCCTCCTCCCACTCGCCTGGGCCGCCTGGGAATGGCGCACCGCGCCGCGTAAACTCGGACTTATCCTCAAAGCGTTGGCATTCTCCGCCTTACTAGCCGCACTCAGCGAACCCGTCATGAACACGGTCGAAACCAAGACAGCGGTCGCCGTGCTGGTGGACACCTCCGCCTCCGCCTCCAAGCAGGACCTCGAGAAAGCCTCCCAATTCCTCAACGGACTCGAAAAGGAACGCGGACGAAACTGGATGCGCGTCCTGCCCTTCGCACGCGGCACTCGCGCCATCGATCCCAAGGAAACCGCCAAAGGCTGGTCGCTCATCAACACCGCCAGCGAGGCTGGACGCGGCACCGACCTCGAAGGCGGCATCCGCGAGGCGCTCTCGTCCGTGCCGTCCGGCATGGTTCCGCGCGTTGTCTTGTTGTCAGACGGGCGCGAAAACTCCGGATCCGCCGCCCGCGCCGCCTGGCAGGCCAAGCAATTGAGCATCGCCGTCGATGTCGTTCCTATGAAAGGACGCGACCGCCCCGGCATTGCGCTCGAATCCGTCAGCATGCCGCCCAACGCCTTCAGCGGCGAACGCTTCGCCGTAGAGATGGTGATCAAGGCCCCGCGCGATGCCAAGGGATCCATCGATATCCAAGCCGAAGGCAAACTCCTCGGAACCAGCCCGGTGCAGATCGCCAACGGCGTGAACCGTCTGCGTGTGCAAGCCAACGTCGCTGCTGTCGGCTCCGTCGATGTTGGACTGACCCTCAAAGCAGAAGGCCTCGGCGAGGTCCGCTACGATCAGGCGATCAACTTGCGCCGCCCCAAAATCCTCTATGTTTCGCAGGATCCGGCAGGCACCGAGAAGAACCTGATGCAGGCTTTTGCGGCAGCACAGTTCGACGTCACGCCATCGATTGATCCAATTGGCGCAAAGCTCAACGATTATCAACTGGTGGTCTTCAACAACTGGGATCTCGAATCGATCCCCGCCGCCCGCAAAGACGAACTCGAAGAGTACGTCAAAAAAGGCGGAGGCATGCTCGTCATCGGCGGCGAGAAAAACGTGTACTTCGAAGGCAAGAAAACTGAAGACGGCATCGATCGCGTGCTGCCCGCGAAACTCGCGCCTCCCCGTTCACCCGAAGGCACTTGCGTCGTGTTGGTGGTGGATAAATCTTCGTCCATGGAAGGCCGCAAAATGGAGCTCGCTCGCGTCTCCTCCATCGGTGTCGTCGAAAATCTGCGCGCCATCGATCTGGTCGGCGTACTCATCTTCGACAACTCGTTCAAATGGGCTGTGCCGATTCGCAAGGCCGAAGACCGCACGCTCATCAAGCGCCTCATCGCCGGCGTCACGCCCGATGGTGGAACGCAGATCGCGCCCGCGCTTGCTGAGGCCTATCGCAAGATCAAGCCCGTCACCGCGACCTACAAGCACATCGTTCTTCAGACCGACGGCATCTCCGAAGAAGGCGACTCGCTCGAACTCGCCCGCGAGGCCGCGGCGGCGAAGGTCACCATCTCGACGGTCGGCTTAGGCCAAGACGTCAACAAGGCCTACCTCGAGAAAATCGCTGCATTTTCCGGTGGTAAATCATACTTTCTCAACGACCCCGCGGGCCTCGAGCAGATCCTGCTGCGCGACGTGATGGAACACACCGGCTCCACAGCCATCGAGAAACCGCTGCAGGCGATCGTCATGAAGAAGGCCGAAATCCTCGAAGGAACGGGCATCGAATCCGCGCCTGTCTTGAAAGGGTACGTGAAATTTAAAGGCAAGCCAGGTGCCGATCTGCTGCTGCAAATTGACAAAGATCCGTTGCTCTCACGCTGGCAATACGGACTCGGCCGTTCCGCCGTGTTCGCCTCCGATGCGAAGTCCCGCTGGGCCGCCGACTGGATCACCTGGGGCGGCTTCGACAAGTTCTGGATGAATGTCCTGCGTGATTTGCTGCCGCACACCCAGACCTCGGAGGCGACAGCGGAATTCGACAGCGCCAGCGGCGACCTTATCGTGGACTACAAAGTCGCGCGTGACTCCGAAACGCCCGCAAAGATTCCGCCGATTTTTGTGGTGGGTCCTTCTGGTTTCCAAAAGCCTTTGAATGTGTTGAAGGTGGCCGAAGGTGCCTATCGTGGACGTTTGCCCATCGGCTCCCGCCAGGGACTGTTCCGCATCCGTCCCGTAGAGGAATCCCGTGCGTTTCCTGAAATCGGACTCTATCGGCAGGAAGAGGAAATGACGCAGTACGGCTCGAACGAGCAGTTGCTGAAGCAAGTGGCGGACTTCACAGGCGGGCGGATGAATCCTACGCCATCGCAAGTCTTCGATGCAGGCGGACGCTCGATCGCGTCGACTCTCCAGTGGTGGCCTGGATTGCTGGCTTTGGCGTTGGTGCTGAACTTGGCGGAACTGGTCCTAAGGAAGTGGCCCGGGTTGTTCGGAAAGTCGCTTAGCGCTTAGTTGGTTAGAGGGCAGCTATGCCCGCCTGCTAAGCGAATAGAATGGTGTCGATGTTCATGCAAGTTCTGGAACCTCGGGGATGAAGGCTCCGTCTTCGAGAAGGTCCGGCTGTAGCATCCGCCGCGGAATATTCAAGGCTTCGGCCAACGATACGCATCGCCTGCGCAAGTATCTGGCCCGTTTCCAAGCGGGCTGGTCCGAAGTAAACTAGAGATGGAATGAGGACACTTGCTCTTTTCCTGACACTTGCCGTGGGATCGGTCTTGGCAGAGGCTCCACCGCCTCCTCGTCAGAGCCCGGAATTTACGCTCAATCTTGAGGGTGGCAAGCAGGAGTTGCTTTCGAAATACCGTGGCAAGGTCTGCCTTGTGGAGTTTCTCTACACGACATGCTCTCACTGCCAGCACACTGCCCAGACGATTTCGAAGATTCAAAACGACCTCGGCCCGCAGGGATTCCAGGCACTCGGCGTCGCCTTCAACCCCATGGCGTCCATGTTGGTGCCGGACTTCGTGAAACAATTTGGAGCAACGTTCCCAGTGGCGTATGCGGACCGCGACAAAGTGCTCAACTACTTGAAGATTGCTCCGGAGGAACGCTTCGTGGTGCCGCAGGTGCTGATCATTGACCGCAAGGGCGTGATCCGCGCACAATCGCCTCCGCTGGGCGACGCGAATCTGCAGGATGAAGGGTATCTGCGAAAGATGATTGAAGGCCTCCTCAAAGAGGCTCCCGCCAAGCCCATGGCGGCAAAGCCTGCGGCGGCACCAGCCACCAAAGCACCCAGCGCAAAAAAGTAGTTGCTATACTTTAAGCACGCGCCCGTAGCTCAGCCCGGATAGAGCGCTTCCCTCCGAAGGAAGAGGCCACATGTTCGAATCATGTCGGGCGCACCATTTCCCTCCTCAGTCGTCCTGAATCAGCTGCCGTGATCTATCCAAGGCTTAGCCGCGGGGTGAGCGCTGCTCACACCCCGAAGCAGCATTACGATTCCACTAACCGCCTTGGTTGAGCGGAGATTCCGTTGGCAAACTCGCTCGGGTCCTGCGGAGCTGAAAACACTGTGGAGTTGCAAAAGAAAAGAGCCTCCCGCTCAAAACGGGAGGCTCTTTGTCATCGATGAAATCAGTCTAGAAGTAGTACTTCAAACCGATCTGCATGTTCCTCGGACCCACACCGTTGCGTAAACCGGTGATCTGTCCGAAGTTGGTCGCTCCGAATCCAGTCGCCGGATCGCCGAACATCGGAGTGTTCGTGAAGTTCGTCGCCTCAAGCCGAAACTCAAAGCGTTGACCTTCGCGAATCTGGATGCTCTTCAAGATCGCCGCATCCAACGTCTTGATTCCCGGCGCGCGATAACCCAAATTGCGCGGCGCGGAACCGGGGACATCCGGCAGCGGCTGTGAGAAGGCGGCGCGATTGAAGTAGTTGTTGATGCGATCCTGCACAGGACCCGACGTGCTCGGATCGCCGATCAGGTTGGGACGCTGCGTTCCATCCCATATGGCGCCGCCGTTCTGATTCACCTGCAACGGGTTGCCGCCCTGGAAGAGAGCGAGGCCGCTGAGGTTCCATCCACCGGCGACCCAGTTCACGACGCGGTTCATGTTCGAGCCGAACTTACGTCCGCGACCGAAGGGCATCTCATAAGTGCCGGTGAGCACCACGCGATGAGCGATATCGTGCGAGGAAAGCGCACGCTCGCCGCGCAGATCCCAGATGTTCTGCAACGACGTCGATCCACCCAGCCACGAGACGTTGCCCGAGCTATGCGAAACGTTGTCGATCATCTTCGACCAAGTGTAGTGGCTCAACATCGTCAAGCCCTGGCCGAAGCGCTTTTCCCACTTGACCTGCAAAGCATGATAGTTGGAATCGCCGCGAGCGGGTTCGGCCGTGCCGACGCCAGTGCCGTCGAATTGCGCCATCGGACGCAGCAGGCGGCTGCGCGAGACGGTGGGCAACGAGAGGGGCGACCGCGAATCGGTGATCTGGCCCAGGAACGGGTTGGGAACCAGCGCGGCCAGCGCCGTGCGGCCCACTCCCCAAGCGCTCTGCGGCAAGGGAGAGAGCGTCGTCACCGGCATAAAGAGATGGACGCCGCGGCTTCCGGTGTAGTTCAATTCCAGAACCGAATGTAGCGGCAATTCTCGCTGCACGGAAAAGTTCCAGGAATGATACTCGGGGTTGCGATTGTTCGACGGTAGGATCGTGCTGGCACCGAAGCCTAACAGCGTATTGTCGCCTTGTGTCCGGCCGGGAGGCAGGAGCAAGCCATTCGGAAACGGATTGTTCAACCGGGCGTTCAATGTCAGGTTGGAATCGAGCGACCAGATCGCCGGCGAATTGATCGTAAAACCAGTGCCGGGGCGTCCGAACACCGTCGCGCGTGACAGCGTATAGAACAAGCCATAGCCAGAGCGGATCGAGGTCTTCGAATTCAACGCGTAGGCGAAGCCGATGCGCGGCTGCCAGTTATTGGAATCGGAATCGAAGGGCGAGCGGCGCTTGTCGTCCACAAACTTGATGACGCCGCGGGTGTCGTAGCCTTGCGCCTTGATCGATGATTGCTGGTTGAGATCCCAGTAGCTGTAGCGGTCCTGAACTTCCCAGCGCGGCACGTCCACGTCGTAACGCAGGCCGAAGTTCAGCGTGAGCTTGCGGGAAACCTTCCAGTCGTCCTGGAAGTAGAAGCCCATGTAGGCGGAACGAGAGAACGCTTTCGGCTCGATCTGGAACTCGCTGCCGGTGGTCCAACCGATGAGCATCGCAGCAAGACCGTTGCCTTCGTTGCTTGGGCAGGTGAAGCGGTCTTTGCAGGTGACGCCGCGGCCGAAGTTGAAGCGTCCCGAAGGATTGCCGGGCTGCAGGTAGTCGAGTTGATTGAAGCGGTGTTCGCCTCCGACTTTGATATTGTGCGCACCCCAGATCCTGGTCATCGCTCCGGAAGTATGGTGGACGCCTTCCTGGCGATCCATCAGCCAATACGGCTCGGTACCGAATTCCTGAAAGCCTTCCGGTGCCCAGCGCGGAAACACCAGATTGGTTGCAGTGTCCTTCATGTTCTTGGGCAGGCCAAGTTGCGTGAGGTCGTAGGAAACATGCGGATTGCGGTGAAAGTCCGAGTACGTCAGGCCGTAGCGCAGAGTGAATAGCGTTGTGGCGCTGTGGATGTGCGTGAATTCGGCCACCATCGACTTGGTGTTGGTCTGGCTGTTGCCACCGGTCCAATAAGCGGGGTTGCCTTCGCCAAAGAGATTCGGATTGACCCCTTGGCTGATGACGTTGCTGTAGCGTCCGCTCATGCGGTTTGCGCTACTGAAGTTGTGATCGCCCTTGACGTTGATCTGGTGGCTGCTGCTGGCGTTGATGCCCTGTCCAAACCAGTTGGCCGTATTGGTGAAAGCGGCCCCAGCCTGGTTGGGAAGCGGAACAAACGACAAGGCCTTCACTGAGATCGGGTCGAACATCGACGCGGGTACAATGTTGCCTCCAAAAGGATTGCGCGCCGTGGTTCCGGCGGCGTTGGCGGAACTATCGAAGGGGTTGTGGACAACCATCAGTTGTCCCGCGGCATTGAACGTCTGAGAGAAATTGCCCTGGCGCTGCAGGGCGGTGGGTAGCGACACGTTCGAACTGGTTGGGCTTTCCTGCTTGGTGTATTCGTAGCCACCGAAGAAGAAGGTCTTGTTCTTAATCACGGGCCCGCCGATGACACCGCCATATTGATCGCGATGGAAGGCAGGCAGGGCGCGACCGGCTCGGTTGGCGAACCAATCGTTGGAATTCAACGCGGCGTCGCGCATGAAATAGTATCCGGTACCGTGGAAGTTATTGGTTCCCGAACGGGTGACCATGTTCACCACCGCGCCGCCGGTCTGTCCGTATTCGGCCGAGAAGAAGTTGGTCTGCATCTTGAATTCCTGCACGACGTCGACGGAAGGTGAAAACTTCAAGTCGGTGATACCGGAATTCTGTTCGACGGTGGTAACGGTCGCTCCGTCCACCAGCACGTCCGATGTCGAATTGCGCGAACCGTTGGCGACAAAGTTGGTGGTGCTGTCGCCACGGCGTCCGCCGGAGCCAACCACGCCGGGCGTGAGGTAGGCCAAACTCATTGAATTGCGTGCCAGGTTGGGCAGCGAGAGCATGAGCTTGTTGTCCACCACTTGGCCGAGGTTGGAAATCGTGGTGTTGATGAGCGCCGCGGAACCTTCGACTTCGACAGTGGTGGTGATGTCGCCAACTTGCAGCCTGGCGTCAATGGTGGTCTGTTCCTGTACGGCTACGGAAAAGCGTCCACTGGAAAACTTCTTGAAGCCGGCGGCTTCGGCGGTGAGCAGATAGCGACCGGGCGGCAGCGCGGTGACGACGTAGCGTCCTGAACTATCGGCTTCCGAGCGAAAGGTGGTTCCGCGCTCGGTATCCGTGACAAGGATCTTAGCCGAACCGACAGCGGCACCGGACTCGTCTACGACAGTTCCACGGACACTTGCGGTGAAGGATTGGGCGAACGTCAATGCGGCAGTCAAAGCCGCGAGGCAGGCGACGTGCCTGCAAGAGATACTCATAGAAACCTCCTGGGTTTCCGCTAGTATATTACAAAGTTTACTAGCATGTCGAGTGACGCGGAATAGCAAAAGGGCGGATCCCAGGTGAAGGATCCGCCCCTTAGTTCTAACCAAAGCGAGACTGCAAGTTAGAAGTCGTAGCGAGCCAGGAACTGCATCTGACGCGCACTGCTGATGCTCGACGTGAACCGTCCGAAGGCACCGACGTTGCCAAGATCGAGGTTCACATCGTTGAAGCGATTGGTGTTGGTGAGGTTGAAGGTCTCCCAGCGAATCTGGAAGCCGTGGCCTTCTTTCGGCAGCGGGAAGCGCTTGCCGACACCGAGGTTGAGGTTGAAGATGCCATCGACGCGAACCGTGTTGCGGCTACCCGTTTGTCCGGGGAGCGTGAAGCCCCACTGGTTGCGGGCGGCTTGCGGATCGGCGAAAAGGCTCGCAGCGCTACGGCCATCGATTCCTTTGGCGAGGTCAGTTTTCGAAGACGGAGCAACGATGCCAACCGGAGTGGCGAAACCAGTGATGTTCCAGTTGGTTGGCCAGTTGCGGCCGTTACCGACGGAGGTCGGCAAAGCCGTGGAAGTCTGGAAGGTTGGCGCAATCTGCCAGCCTTCGGCCAGCATCCGTCCAAGCAGGGACATGCCGCTTCCCCACTTCTTGTTCTTGCCCACCGGAACTTCCCAGATGGCGTACATGTTGGTGATGTGGCGCTGATCGTAATCTGAGACGCCACGGCGCTGGCCGGGTTCCCAGGAATTGACGACAAAGCCACTGAACGAACCGCCATTCTCGGCTCGGCTGGCAAGATCGATCGATTTCGAGAGCGAGTAGTTGAAGTCTAACGTGAGGCCTTGGCCAAAGCGCTTGCGGGCCACCAACTGGAAGGCGTGGTAGTTGCCGCTGCCGATGGAGCTCCAAGCCGAAAGAGCCGAGTACTGAGCATTCAGCATCTGGTTGGAGCTGATGCCGCAATCCGGATCGCAGAACTGATCGAAATCGGCGAGGGCCGAAGTGAAGTCGTTCGGATAGAAGCGGACGGTCTCCTGGTAGACGTTCTGTGTCGCAGTGCGTCCGCCGCCGGCGTAGTTGCGGAAGAACCGCTCGAAGAAAGGCTGTGCCGGCAGGTTGGCCACGTTCACGCCTTGGCGAAGCGCCAACGCGAGAGCGGTGGCCGCCTGGAAGTATGTCTGACCGGAGGCCGGATCCTTCAAGTTGGTCGGCATCGCCAGATCGCGATTGATGAGCGAGCGGCGCGACATCGAATTGACGTAGGACGCTTCGATGAATAGGCCACCCGCGAATTCGCGTCCGATGGATAGGTTCGAACGCATGACATACGGCATGTTCAGCTTGTCGTCGATGGAGTTGGTAATCGCGAAGCTACCAGAGCCGGACGACGGCGGCGTTGCCGGAAAGGTTGCCGCCGGTGCCGCACGGAGCAGGCTCGACGGTACGTTCGAGAACCCTGTAAAGCGGGGTGCGGTGAGCGAGGTCAACTGTCCGGCCGGATTGGTCAAGCCGATGGCCAAACCAAACGCGTTCTGGTCATAGCTGAAGGTCAACGGTTGGCCGATCAGGTCGTAATACTGGCCCCAACCCGCGCGGATCGAGGTCTTGCCGGGTCCACCGGTCAGCCACTTGAGCGGACCGCTATCCGCCGCGGGAGACCATGCGAGCGCAGCGCGGGGAGCCAGATTTCCCTTGTGGAAAGGATAGATCGGGCGGCCGCCCTTATTGGCAAGCGTGTAGCTCAATTGGCCGGCACCGGTTTGGCTCAAGCCCTGTGCGGCGAGTCCACCGCGGGTATTGAACCAATCGCCGATCGGGATGTTGGTGGAAAGCTGCTCACCGTTCTTTTCGTAAATCGGCGGCATCAACGAGTGACGGACGCCGAGGGTGAGAGTCAAGTTGCGGCGCAGACGCCAGGCGTCCGAAACGTACCATTCGTACTCTTCGTTCCCGAAGTTGCGTGACACCGGAGCGCCCACGGGGATGCGGGTGCCGTCCGTCTTGAAGTTGTAGCGCGCCGTACCCGCCGAGACGATTCCCAGGACAGCCATGGCAGCATCGCCGTAGGCAACGCGGTTTGCGGCGGAAATGTCGGCAGGCATCAGATCCGCACCCGTTCCGCGCAGCCACGAAAGGTTGGCCTGAGCGAAGTTAAACGAATTGGCGGAGTTGTTTGAGGCGTTCGAGATCCAGCGCATCGAACCGCCAAAGCGGATGTCGTGCGATCCCTTGTTGAACGAGAAATCCTGATTGATGTTGTGCACCGGAATCTGACGGCTGACGCCGCGCGTGGTGCCGTTGATTGCATCGATGTTGCGGAAGGTCACGAACGATGAATTGAGCACACCGGTGGTCTCGGTGGACTGGCGCGTCAGGCCATAACGAAAGTTGCTCACCATCGAGTTTGAAACAAGCCAGGTGTGGCCGATCGCAATGCCCTTGGCGTTGGTCAAACTCACCGAACGGGGAGGCTGCCCAGGGAACTGGGGGGCGCCGTTCTCACGGTCGTATTGCATTTGGCCGCGGGCAAACAACGTGTGCTTGCTGCTCAGGTTGTAATCGAAACGGGATAGGTAGGTGTCCTGCTTGCTCTGCAGCGGGGCGGCGAAACGGTATCCAACAATGTTCAGACCGTCGCCGAGAGTGTTGTCGTTGGCGACCGGATACTGCTGCAGGACCCTGAGTGCTTCGGCATTGGGACCGATGCCCGCGGGATCGATTCGGCGCATGTCCGCGGCGTTGAGAGTGACGATCTGGCCGGTGTTGTTGATGTACTGCGCTCCGCCTTGGCGCATGATCGCCGACGGAACGGTACGGGACACCGCAGCGGCGCTAGCGTCGCGGCGTGTTTCGAAATTCAGGAAGTAAAAGAGCTTGTTTCTCTTGATCGGCCCGCCGATCGAAGCACCGGGAATATTGATGAGCAGCGGCGCGCGAGGTACGCCGGAGGCATTGAAGAACCAGCGGTTCGCGGAGGTGATCGTGTTGCGATGCACGTGGTAGAGAGACCCGTGCAATCCGTTGGTTCCGCTCTTGGTGACGAGTGAAACCTGTGCGCCTGACGAACGGCCCTGGTCGGCACCGGCACCCGATGTGGTGGTGCGGAACTCCGCCGTGGAATCCAGTGTAGTGCGGAGCACGGAGGTAAAGGATGTGCGGGAACTCTGATTGTTGACGTCCACGCCATCGAGTGTCACGTTGGCCTGATCGGATTTGCCGCCATTGACGGAGCCTGAACGGTCGTCCAGGGGGGAACCCGAGACTTCGGCGAAGCTTGTCACACCGGGCTGAAAGGCCAAGAGCGAAGCGAGGTTGCGCGCGAACAGCGGGAGCTGCAGAATCGGCTTTGTGCCGATCGCGTTTCCGATGGTGGCGTCGACCGTGTTGAGCTGGGCACCCGTTTCGATAACCGCAACGGTGGTCATGACCTGTCCGACCTTTTCGAAGACGACGTTGACGGTGGAGGGCTGGCTGACAAGGAGACGGATGTCGTTGAACACCATGTCGTTGAATCCGGCGGCCTTGGCCGTGAGCTTATAGGTTCCGGGGCTGAGTTGCGGGAAGCCATAGCGGCCTTGAGAGTCGGACGTTCCTTCGCGGAAAGCTCCGGTTGCGGAGCTCTGCAGGATTAAGGTTGCGGCCGGAATGACAGCGCCACTGGGGTCGCTGACGGAACCGTTCAGAGAGGTCGACTGACCAAGTAGACCAAAGGAACACAAGCACAGCAGTGCGAGCGTAGAAAGCAGCTTCTTCATATTTCCCCAATCAAGAGATTCTGATCATCGACAGCGTCGCTGACACGGCGACAGTTGTTTGTATAGCGTTAAGGATACATAAAAACGCGGTGGTCGCCAAGTATCATGAAGCAAGTTTAATCTTCTAAATGATTGATTCTCTTCAGTTTATGGTAGTTTTACGATTCCAGAAATGGTAACCCTTTGTAAACAAACCAAAACGGCTGGTCCACCTTTGAGGGGTGAACCAGCCGTTCGTGGTGTTGTTTTCTGTGGAAATCCGGGAGATCTAGAAGATCACACGCATGCCCAAGCGGATTTCGCGCGGATTCTGGTAACTGATCGCCCGATTGAAGATCGGGTTGTAGAAGATACCAGGGGTCGGATTCGAAGGATTCACGAGCTTGTTGATGTCATAGCCGGAGAAGAAGGTCTTCAACGGAAGTGTAGTCTCCGTCAATGCGCCCGAACGATTGATGCCGTTGTTGACGTTGGTCAGAGCAGCGCGGTTGAGCGCATTGATCACGTTGATTTCCGGCACGAACTGCCAGCGCTCACCCATCTTGAAGGTGTGCTTGGCGGTCAGGTCGGTTTGGATGTATGCAGGCGAGCGTCCCAAATCGCCACGGCCGTTGGGGAACGTGGGAGCCGAGATGTAGATCACCTGCGTCGTGAACGGGGTACCGGAGAAGATGGCCTGGTTGATGCCGATGTTCGTGGCTCCGACCTTGCCCCACTTGATGTCGTGGCTGGCGAAGAAGGTCACGGTGTTCGGGCGATCAGTGGCCAAGCGTCCGACCGAGTTCTGACCCTTCGAGTTGAAGTAGTAGTACGGCAAATCGAAGGCGCGGGAAACACCTGGATCGGAACGTCCGTTCTCGTCAGAGTTCGCGCTGCCCGAGTAGTTACCAAACAAGCGGCTGTAGGTGTAGCTAGCCAACATGTAGGTATTGCGGAACACCTGACCCTGGACGCGGAATTCGAGTCCATCGTAGTCGCGAATTGCCGGAGGAACGAGAAACTCACCGCTAGGGGCCTTCTGGCCATAGGGGGTCTTCGTGTCACGGGTGTCACCGAAACCGGGGTTGCCGATCAGGTAGACTTCGTCATCGCCGTCAAGGACGCCGATGTCTTCAATCGCTTTGAGAAGGCGCTTGCGGCTATAGCGGATCGTACCGGTCAAGCGGCTGTTGAGCGCGTGGTCGAGACGAACCGTGAATTCGCGTTGGGTGTAGGGCTTGATGTTCTTGTCGATGCCCTCAAGTTCACCAGCCGCGTTGATCGGAATGGAGCGATTGTTGTAGGAGACGATCTCCGTGCCCAAGGCACCAGGATTGGCGCGACCGAGGTTGAGAACGTTCGGATTGTCTAAGCGATACACATGGGTGACCCAGTAATCGCCACCGAAGCTTCCGCGAGCAAGTTCATACTTCATGACATCGTAGTAGATTCCGAATGAACCGGAGAGTTTCCACTTGCCATCGCCCAACACGTCCCAGGCTACGCCGAGGCGGGGAGCCACTTTGCTGAACCAATCGAACGAGACGGGGTTGGCGACATTCTTGCCGTTGACAACGGGGGTGTATGGCGGCAGGAACTCGTTCTCGAGGCGTACACCGAGGTTGAGAGTGAGTTGCTTGGTGACGCGCCAGTTGTCGTTGATGTAGAGACCCTGGTTGCGGCCATTCACGCCGTTGTTCAGGCGGACGCCATCTTCCCAGCGGTAGTAGCCGAGTGCGCCGCGAACGTTGTTGATCGAACCGCGGCTAAAGGCCTCACCCCAGTTGACGCTGAAGCTGCCGTTGGTGAAATCGGAGACGACGCGGTTGCCGAGGCGATTGAGCAAGTAGCCAAACTTGAGGGTGTGCTTGCCAGCGAGGTACGAGGCGTCGAGGTAAAGATTGTGACGGTCCGTGATGTCGAACTCCGTACGCAATGTGCTGGACACATTCGCAAAGCCAGCGCCACCGGGCGTCGGAACGCCAGCGGGAGCCGCTGTGTTGTACACGATGCGGGGAAGTCCAGACAAACCGTAGTTGAACAATTTATCGTTCTGGTAGCGGTAGCCGTAGCGCGCACTGATCAGGAACTTCGGAGTAAAGGTGTAGGTGGCTGATGTGCTGTACTGCTGCGACGGCTGAAATCCACCCTGAACTGTGAGGTCGTTGGTGGGAGCGGCGATACGGATGTCCTGGTTGGGCAGTGCACCACCCTGCACCTTGACGGGACTCCAGATCCAAGAACTATTCACCTGCAGCTTTGCAAGCGGGTTGTAATCGATACGAGCCAAGCTGAAGTGCGAAGTGGTTTTCTGGTTGAAGTTGCGGGTTCCGGCAGCGTAGTTGATCGTACGGTCCCTGTTTTCGAACTGGGGCATATAGCCCATGTTGAAGAAGAGGCGGTTCTTGATGATCGGTCCACCAATCATGAAACCGGGGTAGCGGACGCTGTAGTCATCTTCGCGGGGAGCAAAGAAGTCGGGCAGATTGGCATTGCCGGGCAGCAGCTTCCAGAATCCACGCGGGCGGGGATTCAAGGAGGAGTTGGTGAACTGATAGAGTACCTGGCCGTGGAAGTCGTTGGTACCAGACTTGGTCGCGATGTTGACCACACCACCGGTCGCGCCGCCGGAGTCGGCGTCCATACCAGCGGACTTGACCTGCACGTCCGAGATGAATTCGAACGGGATCGCGCTGTTGTTGCGAAGAGTTCCGCGGCGGACATCGGAAACGTCAACACCATCGATGATGAAGCTGTTTTCGGATCCCGATGCGCCGTCCACCTGAATGCCAGTGGTGCGACTGGCGTTGCCCGCGCCCGCGGAAGAGGACGATTTGGGTTCGAGACGGACGCCGGGGGCCATTGTCAGGATTGACTCAAAGCTACGGCTGCGCGGCAGGTTCGAGAACACCTCAGAGGTAATGTTGACCGCCGTGCGGCTTGAGGTCGGGTCGATGGAGACGGCGGAGTCTGTGACTTCAACGGTCTCGGCAATGTTACTGACCTTGAGCGACGGGTTCAGGGTGATCTGCGAGCCGAGGCTCACATTCACGTTGTTTTGTTTGACGGTGGCGAAGCCGGTCTTGGTGACGGTGATGGTGTAGATACCGATGGGCAAACGCTGCATGGCGTAGCGACCGGAGCCGTCGGATTCAACTTCGACGGGTCTCGGGAGACTGGGTGTGGTAGCAACCAGTTTGGCTCCGGGGATACCGGCACCGGACTGATCGATAACAGTGCCAAGGATGGCACCGTAATTTTCCTGGGCCACTGCGCATGTGGTGACAAGCAATGCGGCCAGGAGGAATGTAGCAACTTTGGATAGACGAGTGATTCTCATCTCCCCTCCTTCTTAACGAATTTCGGAGGAGAAAAAAGCGAAGCGAGACTTTGCAAACATCAAGCACTTCGAAATTTACAAAGTTACTCATGCCTTTCCCCTAATTGTGACTAGAGTATCACGTTCCAGTCACAGAGTTGCAGCAGGTTCCGCTGCTTAGTGGACGCGCCAGTCTACAGACGACAGTTATGAGTCATCCGGCGCATCGTGCTATTGGTGCTTCCTGCGTGAGTTAGCCGACGATCTCGGTGAGGATCCGATTCACTTCCCCAGCGGGATCGGAGGCTCGCGTCACTTGGCGTCCGATGACAAGGTACGAGGCACCGGAAGCGATGGCTTGCTTGGGTGTGGCAACTCGTTTTTGGTCACCCACGGCAGCACCAGCGGAACGAACGCCGGGGGTGACGAGGATCGTGTCGGGTCCTGTCATCTGCCGCACTTTGGCTACTTCAAGAGGCGAGCACACCAGCCCGTGAACCTTCGCTTCCACGGTCTGACGAACGCGCTTTTCTACCAGTTCGGCCACGCTTGAAGCGACACCCATCTCATGGAGGTCGTCGTCATCCAAACTTGTGAGTACTGTTACCGCAAGAAGTTTGAGTTGTGTTCCACTGGCACCTTCCATCGCAGCGCGCATCACTTGGGGAACGGAATGTACGGTCAGAAACTGAGCGCCGAGCTTGGCAACTTGCGCAACCGCGCGTTTGACGGTTTCTCCGATATCGTACATCTTGAGATCGAGGAAGACTTGGTTGCCTTCGCCGAGGAGCTCTTCGACAAACGAGCGTCCGGCGGCGGCGTAGAGTTCGAGCCCCACTTTGTAGAAGCGGCAAGCGCCACCGATGTTGCGGACAAGCGCGCGGGCTTCGTCCGCAGACTCAAGATCGAGCGCGATGATGATGGGGTTGTTCATGTGGTGAGAGTGATGGGTTTCGGACCTTGGCTGCGCACAGTTCCAATGCGGAACGCGGCTGGGAAGGCTGCTTCGAACGCAGAGGCGTCGGAGGCTGCGATGCTAATGCAGAGTCCGCCGGAGGTTTGGGGATCGTAGAACAGGTCATGAGCGTCGCCGTCCACATCTGGAGAAGCGAACTCGCGATTGTTTTTGAGTCCACCGGGAATTGCGCCTTGGGCGGCGTATTCGGCTGCGCCGGGCAGGAATCGGATTCCGGCGGTGTCGATATCGATGGTGACGCTACTGCCCTTGGCCATTTCGCGAAGGTGGCCGATGAGTCCGAAGCCGGTGATGTCGGTGCAGCCGTGGACGTCGAAAGGGAGCATCGCTTCGCAGGCGGCGCGGTTGAGAGTCAACATGGATTCGATCATGGCGTAGACATGGTGGTCTGCGGCGATGCCTTTTTTGAGGGCGGTTCCAATGATGCCTGTGCCAATCGCTTTCGTGAGAAAGAGGACATCCCCGGGCTGGGCGCCGGAGTTGGCTTTGATCTTTTGCGGATGGATTGTCCCGGTAATGGAGTATCCGAACTTGATTTCGGGATCGTTCACGCTGTGTCCGCCGACGAGAATGCAGCCGGCCTCGTGGATCTTTTCCGCGCCGCCTCTGAGGATTTCCGCGAGATCGTCGAGGTCACCTCCGCCGGGATAACAGAGGATGGAGAGCGCGGTGAGGGGTTTGCCGCCCATGGCGTAGACGTCGCTAAGGGAATTCGCCGCGGCGATCGCGCCGAAGGTGTACGGGTCGTCGACAACGGGGGTAAAGAAGTCGACGGTTTGCACGAGGGCGCACTCCTCCGAGAGCTTGTAGACGCCGGCGTCGTCCGACGTGTCGAAGCCCACGAGGAGATTAGGATCCGCAAAGCGAGGAATGCGGCGGAGCACCTGGTCCAAAACCTTTGGACTCAATTTAGATGCTCAACCAGCCGCCTTCACATGTGCGGTCAGCTTCTTCGTGTCTTTCTCCGTATTGGCTTGCTGGGGCACTTCGTTTAGTGTAGCGGACAGGCTATATTTGAGGTTCCGCAACATATGGTTTACTTCAGCGCACTGGTGGCTCGGATTCATGTCCTGATGGGGATGGTGTTGGGCGTGTTCTTCGCGGCTTTGGGTTTGACGGGTGCCGCTTTGGCGTTCCGGCCAGCGCTGGAGGCGCGGCTGTATTGGCCGGCTTGTACCGCGTGTGTCTTGGAGAGCGGCCAATGGGAATCGGTACGCGCGAGATTGGGTTCGGAGGGGAAGCGGGTGGCGGAGGTGCATGTTCGGGAGGGCCGCGCTTGGGAATTTGTCGTAACAGGGCGCGATGGAGTGCAGAGCGTTTACGTCAATCCGGGGGACGGCGCGGAGATTGGGAGACGCAGCCACGCGGATTCTCCATTTGCATGGATGTACGACTTGCACACCAGTTTGCTGTTCGGCAAGTTCGGCATGCAAATGGTGGCGCGACTTGGATTGCTCATGGTTCTGCAAGGGGTGTTGGGTTTGTTGGTCTGGCGTTTCCGCGGGTTTCCCGTGCATGGGCATGCGTTGCTTGGGGTTACGGCGGGCATCGTCACGATTTTGCTGGGCTACTCGGGGTGGGTGGCGTTCACGAAGCGCGTCGCCGAGGTGCAGCCTGTTGTGACTCTGCGCGGTGTGGAGAACAAAGTACCGCTGGACCGGATTGTGCAAGCAGCTTTGGCGCGGCGACCGGGGCGGCGGATCGAATCCGTCTATTTTCCGGGCGCGCCGTCGCAACCCTATCAGTTTTGGTTTGGAGACCGACCGTCTACTGCGGCAATCGTCTACATGGATCCTTATGGCAGTGCTTTGCCGATGCCGATGCGAGAGGAAGACAACGCGATACGGGATTGGCATCGCGGCCCGGCAGGCGGCGGTGGCGCGAGGCTTGGGCGGCTTCTGGCTGGTATCGGGTTGGCTGCACTGTTCGGAACCGGCGTCGCCCGAGTGGTTGCAAAGAGGAAGTTGACCGCTGTTCCTACCTAAGCCGCGTCAATCATCGCTTGGACTTTTTGCAAGAGTCGGATTTGTGCCTGCGGGGCTCCGACCGATGCGGCAATCAGTTCAACAGGATCGCCGCGGCGGATCATTTTCAGAGCTTGGCTGCGCTTTGCGATGGTCAAAGCGCTGGCGGGCGGGGGCTGGGCGTCCGCCCGGATCTGGGGTGGTTCCGGCCGATTCGCTCGATCCTTGATCTCCGCGATCTCTGACTGCAGCAAAGCGATTGCGGCCTGCGCTCGGTTTTGTGCCGAGATGCGATCCGGTTCAAGCAAGGTCAATCGATGCAGAGTACGGTTGGTTTGGAGGCGCCAGTAGAAAGCTAAGGCTGCGAGCATGAAGAGCAGCGCCGTTTGGAGTAGAACAAGAAAAAGCATTCGCATCCCCTAGTGTAGAGTTCGTAGACGTTCCTGACGGCTGATGACTTCATTGATCCGAACGCCAAAGTTCCCTTCCACAACGACGACTTCCCCTCGAGCGATCACACAGTTATTCACGATGATTTCGACGGGTTCCGCGACGGTGCGATTCAGTTCGACGATCGAACCCGTGGTGAGTTTCATCACGTCCTTCAATTGGAGATGAGCACGTCCGAAAGAGACACTGACGGGCAACTCAACGTCGAGCAAGACATCGGCAGTCCGCCCGGCACCTGGAGTTACAACGGCTGCCGCGGTCATAGCGATTGCAGGCGCTATTGCTTCTGCTGGCGCGGACGGCGGCCCGGACGATGCCACGAAACCCGCGACGAGCCTTTCGGTCCAGAGAAGTGAAAGCCTGACGGTCTTGCCGTCCCGGAAGAACAAGTCTACCGATGTCCAGTGATCATCCGGTTTGGCTGCATTGGTGCTGGATTTGAGCGTAGTCGCGGTGACTTCACGACCCAGTTGAGAAGTGGCGCTCTGTGCCAGTCCGGATATGGCCTGATCGAGCGTTTCCCGGAAAGTGCTCGAAATGGTCTCTTCGTCGCTCTCTTCAAGACCGGCCGCGGTGAGGACTCGTCCACCCAACTCCATCCAGGCGGCTCTCGAGGCGGCTACGATGACGGAACTGCCCGGAGCGGAAGTAAGGTTGACCTCCCAAAAAGCTGAGTCTGACTGGGGAGTGCTAGCCTCACCGGTCGATTCCGTCATCGGCGACTCACCAGCCATCGTCTCAAGCACTTGATTGAGTTGTTCGGCTATGGTCTTAATGAGCCACAAGCGAATTTCGGATGGTTCCTTCATAGCGATAGGATCGGAGACGGGTTATGCGCCTTTTGCCTTCACAGTTCCGGTAGTCGCCGCAGCCTTCTGCGCAGGGGCCGAACGCGGAGCGGCATTCGACAGTTTTGCTGTGGCTCCGGACCTGACATCACAGCCGCGCATGAGCGGCCAGCGTTTCTCGATGTAAGAGCGCAAGCGTAGGACTGCCTGGCTTTTCAACTGAGAGATCCGGGATTCGTGTAGGTGGAGAATGCCCGAGATTTCTCGCAGCGTCAGTTCCTCTTGGTAATAGAGACTGAGTACGGTTTTTTCTACCGCAGGCATTCTGCCAATCGCCTCTGCCAACAGGCTCTCCAGTTCGGATTTTTCGACGATTCTCGACGGCCACAATTCTTCGTTGTCGGAGATGTACTTCAGAAGATCGCGGCTATCGTCATCCGAGCCGGCGGCTTCTAGACGTCCCAGATTGACCCCGCGGATATCCACCAGCCATTCGCGGTACTCGTCCATCGTCAGGTCGAGTTCGCTGGCAATCTCTTCTTCGGTCGGTGCGCGATGATGCTTCTGTTCGAGCGACGCGATGGCGGATTCGATCTGTTTGGTGCGCTTGCGCTGTTGCCGGGGAGCCCAATCGAGGCCTCTCAGACTATCGAGAATCGCACCTCTAATCTTGTATTCGGCATAAGTCTTCAGCTTGACGTTGTGAGCCGGGTCGAAGCGGTCGATGGCGGAGATCAGCCCAACGATTCCGGTGGAAACCAAGTCTTCAAGACTGACGCAATCCGGCAAACGCTCGTGAATACGCCGCGCAATCAGGCGAACCTGTGGCAGATGATCGAGGATGAGTTGCTCGCGCTCGGCTGAGGCTGACTCCCTTGTTTGATATGTCAAAACTCCCATTTTCCCTCCCGATCGCCACTTGCCGTTGCTTGTTTGATCGCTTCTTGATTCACGGATGCTCGTTTCATTGGACATGCTTCCGGGCTTGCGCTGTTGGCCTCTGGTTCGGAGGTGGCTCTGTTCCAGATGTCCTGACCCCGAGATCTCCGTACCGGTTCCGAATTCGCGTCTTCACTACGCTGCCGCCTTACGGCTCTGAGGGTGGTCGGGATCTTCATCCAACCATCGCGGCAACATCGAGTCGAGAAGGCTGGCTTTGTCAGCGGCCGTCAGATCCTCGGGAATTCTCTGCCCCATCGTGACGAAGGAGATCGGAAAGCAGCCCGTAATCGCTGCTTCGAGCATCGGCCCACCATTTTGCATCTCATCCAACCTCGTGTAGATAACCTTGGCTGGCTCAAAGATCGAATAGCGCGCCATATGGGATCGAAGGCCCGCTACCGGCAGGTCCGCAGGGAGCACCAAATGCGTATCGATCTCTTTTCGCGAAACCAAAAAAGCGCTAAGCGCCGACGCCTCCGCCATCGAACCGGAGGGGTAGCCCGGCGTATCGATCAGAATCAAGTCTTTGTGCGAATGCTCGGCTAAAGCCTGGGAAAGGGCATGGGCGGTATCGAGCAATTGAAACCCTATTCCCAAAACACCCGCATTCACTCGTAGTGCTTCGGATGCACCGACCCGGTCGGCATCCATCGAGAGAATTTGTGCCGGGCGACGTCCCGCGATACCGAATTGCGCAGCGAACTTGATGAGAGACGTTGTTTTGCCGGCACCCGGAGGACCAACCAAGGCGACTGTCTTGCGGGCATAACCAGCCATGCCCAGCTGAGCCGCAGTGCGCACCTGACGATCGAGCCAGAGCAGCAACCGCTCCCGGACAGAGGCGGAGGAACTGGGCAGTTCGGTCTGCGCCCGCTGCCGAAACTCCACACTAAACCCCGCATCTTCGAGAGCTGTGTCTAGATCGGCCCGGCCACCTTCGAGCGGTTCCTTCGACTTCAATATGGTTTCCGACCTGCGCACCAATCGAAGCGTCTGTTCCATCATGCGCCTCAAGCCGGCAATATCCGTTTCGCTCGCCGGATGGGGGGTCTCATTGGCGGACACCGGAGTTCCCGTGCGGGTCTCCGCTAGCTGCTGAGTCATTTCCTCGGTTACAGCAAAAACGACTTCGTAGGAACCCAATGCCTGCGCCTCGCCCGAGGTGCGCTTAGAATGCACCAGCATCGCCTCTGGACCTAATTCTTGTCTTGCCAGCGTCATGGCTGCGTCCACGCCGGTGGCGAAATAAGTTTTCAATCGCATTTCCGTTCTCCTCTTTTTCTAACTTCCACAGACCATCCTTGCTTGAGAGTCACATCCGCCTTGACTGAACCAGCCTTTGCCCAACCGTTACTCCACGACACCCAGGGAAACGACCCGTATTCCCGGTGGGATCTCGTTGTGAGCGAGAACCGTCAAATTCGGTAGCGTACCTTCTAAAATCTGGCGAAGAAAATGACGGCTGCCAGAGCTCGAGAGCACGACGGCATTTTCCGTCGAGCCCGACTTCTTCACCACCCGGTCGATGATTTCGCGAATTTTCTGTGGTGAGAGATTCAAATGGCTCGTCAATTCGCCATGCTCGGCGCTCACCTCCACCGAATGTTCGAGTCCTGGATCGAGCAGGAACGCGGGGAGATTTCCGCCTTGATTCAGATGGGGTTGCACCACCGCCCTGCGAATTGACTGGCGCACGAACTCCGTAAGAAGTATGGGATTGCGGGTCACCGAAGCTGCTTCGCCCAATGCTTCGAGAATACTGGCACCGTCTCGAATGGAAACCCTCTCCCTCAATAAGTTTTGCAACACCTTCTGCACAGTCGCCATAGAAAGCAATTTCGGCACCAGATCCTCGACGACCTTGGGATTCTCCTCGGAAACCCGATCCAAAAGCTTCTTGGTGTCCTGTCTGGAGAACAGCTCAAAGGCATTTCTCCGAATTGTTTCAACAAGATGAGTACCCACCACACTAATCGGATCGACGACCGTATATCCGGCCAATCTTGCCGCTTCGGCGCGCGCCGGAGCAACCCAAACGGCTGGAAGACCAAATGCCGGTTCTTTGGCGGCAACACCATCAATCGGATCAACCGGCTTGCCCGGATGAATGGCCAACTCGCAGTTCTGTTGCATTTCGAACCGCTCGATTTCGATGCCTTTTAGTTGAATCACGTACTCCTGGACCTTCAAAGACAGGTTGTCCGTTACCCGCACCGGCGGCAGCAGAAACCCCAGTTCGGAGGCCAATTGCCGCCGAATCGCGGAGATTCTGCGCAATAGGGGTGAGTTTGCGCCTCCATCGACAAACTTCACGAGTCCCAGCCCGACCTCGATCGCGAGTGGTTCGACCTTTAACAGAGTCTCCAATCCGTCTTTGGTCGGGGTCTGCGCCAGAAGTGACGCTTTCTCGTCGGAGACAGGAATTTGGCGCAGCCGCCAGCCTGAGTAACCAATCAAGCCGCCAAGAACGAGAAACGGGATCTTGGGCAGACCGGGTACGGCGGCCATCACGCCGAGTACGCCAGCGGCAAGCAAAAGAGGCTGGGAACTCGAAAAGATCTGTTTCCGCACATCCACGCCGAGTTGTGATTCCGATCCGGCGCGAGTGACAATGAGTGCCCCGGCCACCGAGATCATGAGGGCCGGGATCACTGTGACCAAGCCATCTCCGATCGTCAATACGGTGTAGGTCTCGATGGCTCGCCGCAAATCCATGCCATGCTGGATCACGCCAATCAGGAACCCGGCGATAATATTGATCGCGGTAATGAGAATGCTCGCAACCGCATCGCGTTGCGTAAAGCGCGAGGCACCATCCATCGAGCCATAAAACTCAGCCTCGGCCGCCAACGCCTTGCGCCGGGTGCGGGCTTCCACTTCGTCGATCAAACCAGAGTTGAGGTCGGAATCAATCGACATCTGTTTGCCCGGAAGTGCGTCGAGAGTAAACCTTGCCGACACTTCCGAAATTCGCACCGCACCGTGGTTGATGACGACATATTGGATGGCGAGCAACACCAGAAAAATCACCACCCCGATGATGTAGTTTCCGCCAACGACAAAGTTTCCGAAAGCTTCGATAATGTCGCCCGCGGCGGAGGTGCCCGTATTGCCATTTAACAGGATCAATCGCGAGGATGAAATATTCAAGGCAAGCCGGAACAGCGTCAGAAGTAAAAGCGAAGTAGGAAAGACGCTGAACTCGCTTGGCTTCTTGATATACATCGAGACCATCAGAACGATCACGGCGAGCGCGACATTGGCACTAATGAGAAGATCCAACAAAAACGCCGGCAGAGGCAGGATCATCGCCAGAATGATGGAAAGAACCGAAACCGGAACGGCGAACTCCCCTAGGACTTCGAGTCCGATTTCAGCGCCTGTTGGCGGCAGAGTGGCTTGCCCGGCGGCGCGGGGTACCGGCAATTTTGCGGTTTGTCGTGTCATAGCGTCCTCACTTCCAGTCAGACCGAGGAATCGTTGCGGAATGGAGCACGGAAGGGCCTATCTCGAAGGCCTGCCGTTCGTCAATTTCATGAGATAAGCGAGCACCTCTGCGACGGCGCGATAAAGATTTGAAGGAATTTCCTGCCCGACATCGGCGGACTTGTAAAGCGCCTGCGCAAGGGGCTGGTTCTCTACGATCGGGATCCCATGTTCGACAGCGCGTTGTCGAATTCGCAAGGCCAGATAGTTTTTGCCTTTGGCCACCACCACGGGAGCTCCGGGCGTGTCCATACGATACCGGATCGCCACCGAATAGTGCGTCGGATTGACAATGACCGCCGTTGCACTGGGAAGCTCTTTCATCATGTTGCGCCGCGCCAGTTCCCGCTGCAAACGCCGCACGCGCATTTTGATTTCGGGATTGCCTTCCGATTCCTTGTTCTCGTCCTTGACTTCCTGCTTGGTCATCTTGAGACGGCCGGATAGCTTATGTTTCTGCCAGGCGAAATCTCCAAGCGCGACTACCCCGAGAACCGCGGCGGCAAACCAAAGAGCTGCCGACAGAGAGGTGAAGAGTTGGGCCACGGCGGAGCGAAGCGGCGAGCGATCGATGGAGATGAGCGACACAGTCTGGGCGCTCATGACGTGCCAGATCATCCAGGCAGCCAGCGGCAGCACCAAAAGAGATTTGCCAAATTGTTGCAACCGCTCCGAAGGCATCTGCATGAGGCGCGAAGAGGGATCGAGGCGGCTGAAATCGGGTGCCAGTTTGGAGGGTACGAAACCGAGTCCCGTCGACAGCAATTGCGTACACAAAGCGGAAACCGTCAGGATGAGCCCACCGAGCAGAAACAGGCCGAAATCAGTCAGAAAACTCGATCTCCAGAGAGCGACAAAACGGGCGGCCGTCCACTCGCCGTAAAATGCGCTTTCGATCAGAGCCCGCGAGACCAGCATCATCCGATCCGCGACCGCCGCTCCGTAGGCACCGAGCAGATAAACGAACGCGATCAACTGAACGGCCACAATCGCCTCGCGGCTGATCGCGAGTTGTCCGTCTTTACGAGCTTTCTCTTCCCGCCTCGGGGTGGGTTTTTCGGTCTTTTGCCCGCTCTGCGACATCGATCAGATCCCGAGGACCAACCGCAGCGCGGAAAGTCCAGACCCCATCAGGCTCTCGAATGCTGCAGGGAAACTCCGGATCGCGATCGTCGCGACAAAGATCGCGCTGGCAGTCTTCACAGGAAACAGAATCGTTGTCAGCTGTACCTGTTGTTCCAGACGACTGAGAACCGCCAGTAGAATGTCTAGCACCAGAAAGATGGCAATCGAAGGTAGGGCCAGCAACAGTCCGATCTCGAACATTTTTGTCCCCAGTCCCGCGGCCGCCTCCAAGTGCGTGAGCGAAGCGCTGAAAGTCCCCAGGGGAATCTGATCGAGGCTTTTCGCAAAGATCGTCAAGACGTAGCGGTCGAGGCCCGCGGCGATCGACAGTAGCCCGGCCAGCAATTGACATAGCACGAGCAGCACGCCGGAGTCGGTGTCGTTGGTCGGATCGATGGTGGATGCATAGGAGAAGCCCGCTTGCTGCGCCAGCAACTGGGAAGTCAATTGGAAAACCTCAACCACAAAAGTGACCAGCAACCCACAGAGAATGCCCAGAATCGCCTCTCGAACGGCCAGCACCGCAATGTCTCCAGCGGAGCGGCTTTCCGACGTCATCGCTGGCCATTGGGGAAACAGTGCCAATGCGATGAGGACCGCAAGCAGAATTCGCGGAGGATCCACCGGGGTCTTCAACCCGGGCAAGGGAAGAAAAGCAAAAATACCCGCCACTCTGGCGAACACCGCAAGAAATCCCCAAACCAGACTCAACGGCACTTCAACGCGCATACTTTGAGAGATCTCCCAGAAGAAGAGTGGTGTAGCTCATCCATTTGCCGAGCATCCACGGCAGTGCAATCAGGAATGCCGCCAGAAATACCGCCAAACGCGGAACCGCACCAAAAGCGCTGTCCTGAATTGCCGTAACGGTCTGTATCAGGCTGATCACAATACCGGCCACAAACCCGACGGCAAGCAGAGGGAGACAGAGCCAAAAACTGGTCAAGAGTGCCTGCCGAACCAGATCGATCGCGAAAGCCGGACTCATCCGAAGCTCCTCACTAGCGATCCGATGACAAGGTTCCAGCCGTCAATCAATACAAAAAGCATGATCTTGAATGGAGCCGAGAGCAGAGCCGGTGGCAATTGCACCATACCTACGGCCAGAGTGAGCGACGCGATTACCAGATCGATGATCAAGAAGGGCAGAAAGAGGACGGCCCCGATCTGAAAACCAGCCTTCAATTCCGAGAGAATATAGGCCGGAGCGATAACGGTAAGCTCCAGCTCCGACGAATTCTTTGGCGGGGGGGTCTTGGTGATTTCAACTAGCAGCCGAAGGTCTTTCTCGCGCGTGAACTTCAGCAGAAACGCGCGTACCGGGGCGCTTGCTTTTTGCCAAGCTTCCAGACCTTCAATTTCGCCCTTTTCGAGAGGCTGCCAGGCGTTTGTATAGACGTTCATCGCTGTGGGCTGCACCAGCAGGATTGTGAGGAAGAGCGCGAGTCCCGTCAAAACCTGATTGGAGGGAGTTGACTGCGTTCCAAGAGCCTGACGGAGAAAGTGGAGAACCACAACGATGCGAAGAAATGGTGTGAGCGAGACGAGTACGGCGGGCAAAAGTGTGAGCGCTGTCAGAAGCAAAAGGATCTGCATCGGAATGCCGATTGCCTCGCCATTGCGCAGGGGAATGATCTCGATCGCCGGTTTCGCCATCGCAGGCAACATGGCAACAACCAATGCCGCGCAAAGTAGCTGACCCAGTCTCATCGCGACAGGGCTCCGCCTACTGTGGTCGCGAGCGAAGATTCGAGGGAAAGCGCTTCGCCTGTCGAGAAAAAGCCCGATTCCAGTAACTCGATGCCCTTCGGAGTCACGGCGACCGCCATCCAACGGCCTTCGACTCGAAGGAGATGGATCGAGTGCTGGTGAGTGAGGTTCACGCGGTCGAGTAGTTCTAGCCGACGGCGTTGCGGCGGTGAGAACCACGCCGTGCCGCGCTTGCTCTTCCAGAGCAATACGCATAGAATCGCAAGCAGACAGACGATGAAAAGTGGTTGGAGGAGTTCCATCATTCCTCAATGTTGAAGTCGGTGATTCGCACCGCGACCGTGTCCTCTACCAGGACAATCTCGCCAAAGGCGACCAGAGTTCCGCCGACGAAAATGTCAATATTTTCGCCGGCGGATCGCGTCATTTTGAGGATGGTCCCCTTTTCCAAATCAAGGATCTCCTGCACCGTGATGACCTTGCGGTCCAGTTCGACTTCTACATCGAGAAGCACGTCGTGAAGGCAACCGATTCGTTCCAGTGGGGTCATCAGGGCTCAATCATTCGGATTCGGCCTTGCGCTCCTGCTAACGCTTGAGGTTGATCGTTTCCTGGCTCAGTTCATCGGCCGTCGTGATCACGCGGCTGTTTGCCTGATAACCTCGCTGAAAAACGATCAGGTTGGTAAACTCACGGGCAATGTCGACCGTTGAGGCCTCTACTGCCCCACCAAGCACCAATCCGCGGCCACCCGAGCCTGGCAGACCGATGGCTGGAAGTGCGCTACGGGCGCTCAGCTGGAAGTTGCTGTTGCCGATCGCGATCATCGACTCAGGATTTCGAACCGTCGCCATTGCCAGTTGGCCCACTACAAGTTGCTGGCCATTCGAGTAGCTCGCGAAAATCTGGCCGCCGTCACCAAGCCCGACCCGAACGAGGTTTGCTGTCGGAGAACCATCCTGGGCGAGGGCCGCCACGGCGGAAGGCTGGGTAAATTGCGACAGCCGTGGGCGGGTGCCATCGTACAAATTCCAATTGAAAGTCAGATCGGTCGCGCCGCTCGCAAGGCCCGTAAGGGCGACGCTCGGTGAGACGTCTGTCGCGGCCGGAGTCGTCAGCTTGCCATTGGAATCGAAGACTAGAGTACCGGTGACGGGAGTAAATGGGCCGGACAGGTCGCTGTCAGGAACGGTGATCGAATAGTTCCATTGATTGACGGTCGTCGACTTGGTGTAGGTAAACGTTACGTTGTGCGATTGCCCCAAGGAATCGAAGATCTCTGCAGAGGTTGAGAACGTCTCGGCCGGCGGACCGACTTTCGCCGCGGCATTCAGATTCAAGTCGAGTGAGATGTTTCCGGTAGGAATCGGAGCTTTCAATGTTCCCACCGGTACCACGATGTTACCCACTTGCGTATTCGTGTCCACCGAGCCGTCGGCCTTTGTTTTCGACCAACCTTGCAGCTTCTCTCCAGTAGCAGTTGTTAGCATGCCGGAAAGATCGACCTGTAGGTTGCCTCCGCGGGTGTAGGCTTGCGCTCCCGTCGAAGTGCGCACGACAAGAAATCCGTCCCCCTGTATCGCCGCATCCATTGGACCCGAAGTCGTCTGGATCGCTCCCTGGGAAAACTGCCGAAACGTGACCGGACGCCCGACGCCGAAACCGACTTGGGTCTCTCCCGAGCCAGCCCCAAGTGATTGGGTCACAAGATCGTGAAAGGAGATCACGCTCGTCTTGAACCCCGGGGTACTCAGGTTCGCTAGGTTGTTGCCAACGACGTCTATGGCTGTCGAATAGGCGTTCAGCGCCGATAGTGCGGTGGAAAAAGAGGTGATCATGCGTGGGGAACTCCTGTATTGGTACTGGTATTGTTTGAATTCTTGACGGTATCCGTCAGATTCTCGATCGCCTTGCGGACGGACGCAACTTCATCTTTCAACTGGATGGATTGCTCAAGACTGCTGAACTGCGCCAACTGCGAGAGGAACTCCACGCCGTCGGTTGGCTTGAGAGGATCCTGGTTGCGGATCTGTGCGACCAGGAGTTGCAGAAATGTATCTTTTTGCGTAAGTGGATCTGTCCCGCTGGTGGGCTTGGCAGAAACCGCGGACCCATCTGCCGCTGTGGCTTTGAATGCCGCGGAAGGGCCTGAAATCGTCATTTTGAACTACCTCCTTGCGAATTTGTTTCGTCGATTTGAAATGTCTCGTCCTGAGAGTTTCCATTTCGGCTGCGCTTTCCATCCTGCCGACCTTGACCACCGGACGGATCCCCACCCTTCGATCCATCGTTCGGAGAGGAATTCTGCGAATTGGTGTCCGGACGTGCCCCAGAAGGTGGCTGGGCACCTCTGAGATTCGACCCGTCAACCACGGTTTGAGGACTAGTCGCTTCGTAGCCTTGCGTTTCGAGGCTACGAACTAGTTCCCCCAGTCCAGCTTGCATTTCTTTTGCCAAGACCGGGTCGCCGGTCCTGACTGAAATGTCCAAGTGCCCGGCCTTCTCGCGAAGGTGAACATCTACCATCTGGTTGTCGACCGGCAATCGCAGGTCGATTTCCCGTATTGGGGCGAAGGAACGAGAGATGGCGGGCGCGGCTCGAGCCGATTCCCAGACTCGGGCTTCCCATGGAGTAGGCGAAGGTAAGAGAGGCTTTACCGAAGCGGCGTGTTCCGTCGCGCTTCCTGCTAGTCGGGTAACGGGAGTTGGATTATTCGTGTCGTTTACTTGGGAATTGGTTCCCAGAACCTCCGGGTTGGCCCGGAATTCGGAAGTTGCAGAGGTTCCGTCAAGCACCCCGCTTTCCAGGTGATCTTTCTCCTTACCACCATACGTGCTCCCTCCTGTTTGACCGTTCGAAGGCGATTCTTGTCCGCCAGAGTCAGAACTCTGCCCACCATCGCCAGCGGATTTCAACTCGATTCCGGCTTCATTGCCAGTCTCGCCAGCCATGTCTTTGGAGAAGAACGATTCCAGAGGGGAAACCGTTTCCTCGGAGTGCAACCCCACGGGCTGTACGACATGCAATGCATTCCATGAATCCTCGACTGTTCGGAAGTTGCCTTGGGGCGAGGGAGTCTCCGCAATAGACGCAATGCTTAGGGAAAAGGCTTCGCGCCAGACCACCGTGGATCTGCTCTCGGATTGAACAAGAGTCTGTTCTTGCCGGGACGGAAGGACTGACTCAGATCGCCAAAAGCCGGAAAGTTTCGAAGGCGGCAAGGAGAGTTCCTGCAAAGTCGTCGGATCGGGTGTTGCTGGAACGGGCCCACGAGGGACCGAAGAGGCAGGCTGCCGAGGTTCCACATCAACGCGGATCTGACCAGCTTCCGTGGAGTTGATTTTGGGAAGGACTTCGACGCCTTGCGTTAGGCCTTCCCTTTGCACACTTATCCCGTTTATACCAGCTGAGACACCATTTGAGCAATCATTCCCCTGGCATTGAGTCTCCGCTGAATGATCCTTGGCGGAAGGTTCCCAGGGAATGGCGATGGCGGAAATGAATGGAATAGAATTCGAAAGTACGGCGAACTCTGGAGATGTCGATGCATCCTGGGAAAGCTCACGATTATCTTCTGATCCTGTCTCTGAGTCAGCCGTTCTCTCGCCCGATGCGCTTGTCTCGAGCTGCGACGGGGCGTTCCGATTCGCGGCAAACAACCACGTCAAGTTCTGATCGAGTGCGGTTAACTGGCTGAACCCAACTGGAAGACCGCCAAAGGAGGCAAGGCTGGTAGCGCCAAACGCACCGGGGCTCATCATGCCATCTAGCTCCACCTGATTCGCAATCATCCCCCGAAAGTCCATATTGGGTGGAATTGAGGAAGGGACATCGGCATTGGGGATGCCGTTTCCAATTGAAAGCGGAGTCGCTGCGAATTGTAGCGGCGTGAGCATGCAAGAACGAATGCAGGTGGAGGGCCAAGTTGAAACCCGCGTTATCTCGCATACTCGGCCGATTTCGCCGTAAAACCTTGATGAGTTACCGCCAAAATTTCGTCGCAGGCTCGGACACCGCCAAGGAAATGGCGGATCGAGTGACGGCCCTTATAAGGACATGCTCCAGGATCGCTTCCGGCAGATCAATTGCAAAGATCCGACCTATGGACCCGCTCACAATCTCCGCAGCCGCCGGAATGCGCGCCCGCCTCGAATCGCTGGACTTGCTGTCGAACAATATCGCCAACTCGTCCACGATTGGCTATAAGGCCGATCGTGATGCATTCCTGCCGTGGGTGAGTGAACAGGCGCGAGAGGGATATCCCGCCCCCGTCGACTCTCCGGATCTTGAGCGTCACTATACGGATCATCAACAAGGGCCACTGACCAGAACAGGGGAAGCCCTGGACTTCGCGGTCTTCGGACGTGGAATGTTCCAGGTGGAAACGCCCCAGGGAGCCCGATACACGCGAAACGGTTCCTTTCAGGTCAACCGGCAAGGAAAGATTCAGACCGGCGACGGCCATATCGTTAAGGTAAAACCGCCGGACGGGCGAGAATTCAGGCTCAATGCCACTTTACCCGTAGAAACAACGGCGGATGGCTCAATCCGTCAGCAGGGCATCCTGATGGGAACCATCGAAGTCTTCGAGTTCGACAGTATGGACGCAGTGAACAAAGAGGGATCCAGTTATTTTCGCGTCGACGCCAGCACTCTTGCACCGAGAGCTGCAACGAATTTCCAGGTCAAACAGGGCTACCTGGAGGCGGCCAATTCAGGAACAGCCGAATCCGCTGTGCGGTTAGTTAATGTGATGCGCCAATTCGAGGCTTTACAGAAGGCTGCCACCATTGGTGGCGAGATGAGCCGTCGAGCCATCGAAGAAGTCGCCAAAGTCACTGCATAGATGGCGCTCCAATTGCTGAGATACTTTACATGATACGAGCACTCTACAGCGCCGGAAGCGGCATGAACGCACAACAGATCAATGTCGACAACATTGCTCACAATCTCGCCAATGCCAATACATCCGGTTTTAAAATGCGGCGCACCCAGTTTCAGGATTTGCTCTATCAAACCCTCGTCCAGCCCGGCTCCGCCGCTGGATCGCAAACTGTAGTTCCAACCGGCTTGCAACTCGGGTTGGGTGCCAGACCTTCATCGAACGAAATCATTTTCACGCAAGGCAGCTTTCAGCTCACTAGCAACCCGTTGGATATGGTCATTGAGGGTCGCGGCTTCTTTCAGATCCGCCGCCCAAGTGGCGAGATTGCGTATTCCCGAGCCGGGAACTTCCATCTTGACAGGGACGGCAATATGGTGACTAGCGAAGGTAACCCGATTGAGCCACAAATCACGATCCCGCCACAAGCGCAGGCGATTAGCATTGCCGGCGATGGCACGGTCAGCTATACGCTGCCCGGACAAAACGCCGCGCAGGTGGCGGGTCAGATTCAGATTGCAAACTTCGTGAATCCGGCTGGATTGAACAGCATCGGAAGCAGTCTGTTTCTACCGACGGACGCGAGCGGCGAGCCAACCGTATCGATCCCCGGTGGTCAGGAAGGCGTTGGATCCCTGATGCAGGGGTATTTGGAGCAATCCAATGTCAGTATCGTCGAGGAGTTCATCAACATGATCGTCAGCCAACGGGCCTATGAGGCAAACTCCAAGGTCGTTCGCGCCGCCGACGAAATGTATCAACAGGTCAACAATCTGACCCGCTGAGGCGAAACCGGTCCAAGCTATGAGATTTTCATTCGCGCTCTCAATTCCGTTCGTCATCGGGGAACTCGCTGCGGGAACCGTATTTGCAGATCATTGCATCGAACTAGACGCGCCTGTGGTGACTGTCGGCAACTTAGCCTCGCACATTCCTGCTTTTCGGCAACTCCCGGCGGAACTGCGATTCGGCTTGGCTCCTGACCCTGGATTGCGACGAGTCATACCTGCTAGCGAGCTAAATCGTTTTTTCGCGGCTTCGACCAAAACGGTACCTTCGGTCCGTGGCTTCCCGGTGGAAAGTGGCCTTTGCTTCTTGCGCAGTTCTCGCACGGTTTCGGAAATGGAAATGGAGTTGGCGCTGCACGAGGTATTCAGAAATCGCAAGATTCAAGTCGAGATAATCGAAATCTCGAAGAGGGCAGTCGCTTACAGGGGCGTGCTTCGGTTTGCCATGCATGAACTCCCACTTGGGAAAGACCCCTCAATGGCTGTCACCTGGAACGGATGGTTTGTCGAAGCCGATGGAAGGAAGCGGCCAATGTGGGCAAGAGTCCGGCTGCGCGAGAAGGTAGCTCATGCCGTTGCACAGAAGGACATCGCTGCCGGAGAGATGCTGAGTGCAAAGAACATCCGGATAGAGCAACGGGATTCATTTCCTTCACCTGGCGACAACGCGGAACGAAATACGGATCTGTTTGAAAAAGCCGCGAGAGTGCCGATTCTCGCTGGCGAGCTCATTCGTCCGGAGCGACTGACGGTGATTCCAACGATTCGCAGAGGGGACATCGTTACCCTGGAGGCCACTTCAAGTCAAACCCGCGTGGCTGTCCAAGGCAAGGCGGAGTCCACAGCCTATCGCGGTCAGAAGGTTGCTATTGTGACCACCCTTTCGAAGAAAGTTATCTTGGCTATTGCCCAGGAAAAAGGCCGAGCAACCGTTATCCCCGGACCGGGAACACGAGAGACAGGAACTACCCAATGAGCAAATCGATCCTGCTTTGCATGACAATGATCCTGGTTGGCAGTTTGGCGGACGGAAAAAAGAAGGCTCCTCCCGCACCATCGGCGGTTGACCGGATGATTGAGGATGCTCAAAAGCGCGAAGCAGGCCCATCGGCAGCAGCACCTGGCTCACTCTTCTCCGCATCCTCCGCATTATCGGACGCCTACCGCGACCTGCGGGCCGCACGGGTGGACGACATCGTGACGGTACTGGTATCGGATCGTGCCTCCGCCGTGTCGACCGGGACGACGGCAACGCAACGGCAATCTTCCGCCAGAGGTGGAATTAAAACGATCTTTGGGAAGTCGGTTGGACCGCTGGGAGACCTAGCGACACTTTCCGGAAACCTGGATCTCAAAAGCCAAGGCTCAACCGGTCGGGAGAGCACACTCACGACAACGCTAACGGCGAGAGTGACCCATGTCCTGCCGAACGGGGCGATGGTAATTGAGGCCGAAAAAGACATCGTCGTCAATTCGGAACGTCAGCAAGTAAAAGTACGAGGAATAATCCGTAGTTTCGACGTCTCGACCTCCAATGCCGTCCGTTCCGATCGTATTGCGAACCTGCAAGTGACCGTGAATGGCAAGGGCGTGGTGGGCGACGCGATTCGGCGGCCAAACATCGTTTATCGGATTCTCAATGGTATTCTTCCTTTTTAGAATTTCGCTTATCGGGCCAGGGCTTGCGCTGCTGCTTCTGACGATGTCTATCAGGGAGGCAGGCGCCAAGCCCAGAGCAAAGATCCGCGAACTTTCCTCCGTCGAAGGAGTCCGTGACAACCAGTTGCTGGGCTATGGTCTCGTTGTGGGGCTGAATGGCACCGGCGACAAACGGCAAACTGTCTTCTCCGCCCAGAGTATGGCCAATCTTCTCGAGCGAATGGGAGTCTCAGTTTCACCCACCGCGTTTCAAGTCCGCAACATGGCGGCCGTTATGGTGACAGCGACGCTGCCACCGTATGCCCAGACCGGATCCCGGATCGACATCACCGTGAGTGCGATCGGTGACTCAAGCAATCTTCAGGGCGGAATGCTGATCTTGACCCCCCTCAAGGGAGCCGATGGCCAAGTATATGCCGCGGCGCAGGGTCCGGTTGTCACTGGTGGGTTTTCAGCTGGAAAGGGTGGAAACTCCCAGACGGTGAATCATCCGACTGTGGGACGGATCGTCGCTGGAGCCTTGGTCGAGAAGCTCGTGCCAACGGCGGCACTCGACGGCGCGGAAGTGCGGCTTCAAGTAAAACGGCCTGATTCAGCAGCAGCCTCGCGAATGGCAGCGGTGATCAACGAACACTTTCAACAAACGCTTGCCAAGCCTGTAAACCCGGGGCTCGTATCCGTTACCGTGCCTCCGCTTTTCTCCGCAAGAAGAGTCGAGTTTCTCGGTGAAATTCAGGAACTCTCGATTGAGACGGAGTCCCGATCCAAAATCATCATCAATGAGCGAACGGGAACCATCATCATGGGAAAGGATGTCCTCATCTCTCCAGTCTCGATATTGCATGGCGGACTTACTGTCGAGATTCAGACCCAATACGCAGTGAGTCAGCCAAACTCGTTGGCAGCCGGGCAGACGGTCACCGTGCCGGAGCGTGGAGTGAAAGTAAATGAAGAGAAGGCACGCAACGTGACGCTCAAGCAAGGCGCAACCGTCGAGGACCTAGTGCGAGGTCTCCAGTCGATCGGAGCGACGCCGCGCGACATCGTTGCCATACTGGACGGTCTCCGATCGAGTGGCGCACTTGAGGCCGAAATCGAAGTGATTTGAGACGCCTCCGGTGAGAACGTAAGGAAACAAGAGCATGACATCGACAATACGAACAATTACGGAGCCAGCCGGGCAAGCGGGACAACTTCGACAAACGGAGGGGAAAGAGACACGGGAAGAGTCCAAACTGCGCAAGGCGGCAGAAGACTTCGAGGGGTTGCTACTAGGGCAAATGCTACAATCGATCAGAGAATCGGCACTGGGCGGATGGCAGGAAAACCACGATCAAGCAGGAGCGGTCGCGCTCGAAATGGCGGAGTCGCAACTGGCGCAGGTGATGGCGTCACAGGGGGGCTTGGGGATCGCGCGCACGCTGCAGGCGTCGATGAAGAGCCGGAAAAAAGAAGAGTCTTCCGAACCGGAGAAACCGTCATTGGGCGAAGCGGCGAAACCTTCTGCGAGCGGGCCGCGCGGATCCGGCGGCTAGCCGACGCTGTCGACTCTGGATCCTTCGAAGTCGACGTCACCAAACTGACTCAGGCTTTGATTCGACGCCATTTGGACGACGGAAACCTCTGAGTTCTTGGCCGACAGCGAAACCCACCCAGTCAACAAAGTCTCAAGCAACTTCCGAACCTCATCGATCGGCTCGCCTAATTGCTGGGCATTCGCATCGTTGAGCCTTCGCTGCATGTAGTCGTAAAGCTCCACCAGTTCGCGACTCAGTCCTCCCCCGTGTTCGTGATCGAGCGAAAGCGAAAGTTCGCACAGAATCGATTGTGCACGTGCGATCTGACGATTGCGCTCAGCAATCTGTCCGCTATCGACGGCGGCCCTAGCGGCACGGACTCCTTCGATCGCACCACGGTACAACAGTTCGACCAATCGAACCGGACTCGCGCAGAGGATTTCGGACTCGAGATATGCGTCGCGATACATGATTGCCTTTCTCTTCAGCGCCTACTCTCTCCTCTTCGGCAACTTTCGCGCCATTCGCAGTACCTGCTCGTTGGGAATCTGCAGAAGGACTTCATCCGTCTCCCGGTCCACAACACGTACGACCAAGCGCTTCGTCTCGCGGTCTACCGTGAAGGTCATCTCCTGGTCAGTGCCCAATACCCCGCTCGCATTGACGGACTTAACAGCGCGGATCAATTCCCGTTGCTCCACGCGATCCTGACGTTCTACTTTCGCCGTGATGGATGTGGCGTTGTTCTCCAACGCCTTATCTATCGCCCGAATTCCGCCGATCTCCATAAAGCCTCCTTGCCTATGACTCCTACACACAAAGCATATCGGCTGCATCCCCCTGGGCTTTAGCAAAGCATCTCCCATCCCCCTATTTCCCGTCGATCCTCCACTACTCCCCGAATGTAGGCTCCTTCGTCGTCGGCATTCTCAGTGGCTCGGCCTCGCACCAGAACATCGATCAAGATCCCTGCGGGGCAGCTAAAACGGAACTCTGTGAGTTTGGGTCGCGCGCCCGAGGTATTGGCGAGCACGACCGGTGGGTTCACGGGCGGATCGGGCGATCAGCGGGGTCGTCGGCATTGATATACTGAACCTCGGTTTGACGCCAAGGGCGGTCTCATCAGCGACATCGGTGACTTGTCGAATACCGGCACGGGCATTGCGCTCACGCAAACCGGCGGGCTCTTTGCTGCGTCAACCGATCCACTCGCAATTCTGTATTTCCAGCTTTTGAGCGGCAGCACCGGCAGCACCTACTAGATCAGGCTGCAACAAAGATCGAAGGTCTGGTTCAAGCGGTTCCAGCGGGCAGTATCAGCGTTCGTTTTCGATAATCCATCGGGTTTCGCCACGGCGAAGTTCTTCTCGAATGTGAGCTTTAGCAATATCCAACTGGAAGGGTTGCCGACGGCTCCTGAATCAAGGTTCGTACTGCTACTCGGTGGGGGCCTTGCGACGCTCGGCTACCTGCGGATGCGTCGTCCCTCGAAGACGGCCAAGGCCTAGTGCCTAGCCTTCAGGTACCCTGTCGTGCGCTCTCTCTACACTTCGACGACCGCTGGCGTCTTCGAGGGGGGACCTGAATGGTTAGGAGAGGGCTTTGTCCCACCTCGAATCTCGGCCTTGCTCTATTCGATCGAGGCTCCCGCGCGACGGCCGTGGGGCAAAGTTCCGCCCCGATCTGCCATCGGCTGAGGAATAGTTTCGGTCGGTGCCTTGATGGACCTTGGACGGATGAACAATTTCCAGCTTGGGATCCACCCAGGTGTTACATTGACTTTTGCATGGTCTGCATCAACTGCAAGAGTCAGGTCCCTTCGACGAGCCGGTTTTGTCTGTCTTGCGGATCTGCGCTCTCGGCATCCTCTGAAATGGCTACCGCAGCCGTCTCGGCCATTGCCGATGGCGCGGTGTCGATGCTTTCCAGTTCGGTTGAAGAAGAGGGCCGGTTTATTGCGGGATCGATTCTTGGCGAGCGATACCGTATTATTG
>ENA-ORBV01001949-ORBV01001949.1-microbial-mat-metagenome-genome-assembly--contig:-NODE-1949-length-44626-cov-11.741633_pt1 | contig 44626 bp, 50 predicted proteins | sample MGYA00237777_ERZ505514 | MGnify/ENA primary metagenome ERZ505514 (study PRJEB26160, sample SAMN06269048) | microbial mat metagenome | isolation source: Oligotrophic lake microbial mat | place... | reverse complement strand
ACAAGAGAAAGTAACTAGCTGCCGGGCTACCCCCGGCGAAGTTGACTGAAGTGACCAGCCGCCGGGCTGCCCCCGGCGATCGTGGGTCATTCCTAATCCGCCTTGATCTTCGCGTCCTTCACCACCCGCGCGAACTTCTTGATCTCCGAATCGAGGTAAGGCGCGAACTCTTCCGGGGTGCCGCCGATGATGACCGCGCCGACCGCCGCGCTCTTTTCCTCTATGTTGGACAGCTTCAGCGGGGCCGACACCATTTATTCAGCGGGGCGCAGACCCGTTGCCCTGAGGGGTCATCCAGGCAAGGCGCGCAACAACCGGCCCGCGCGGTTGACGTCCGCGTTCGATGGGCCGGTTGGACTTCCCGCTGTCTTGTTCTACTCGCCCGGCTTGAGCCCAACTTCCTTGGCGACTCTCGTCCAGCGATCGTAATCGCTACGGATGCGCCGGTCGAAATCCTGCGGCGTTCCGCCACTGCCGATCATGCCGTCGCGGTCCAGGCTTTGCTTGATGGTCGGGTCCTGCAGCCCCTTGTTGACCGCGGCATTAAGTGCCTGGATGATGGGCTGCGGCGTGCCGCGCGGCGCCATCGTGCCGAACCAGAGTACGACGTCGTAGCCGGGGATCGTCTCGGCAATGGCGGGCACGTCGGGCAGCGTGTGCCAGCGCTTCTCGGTTGTCACGCCCAGCGCCCTCAACTTCCCGATGGGCAGGTGCGGCGAGATCGGCAGCAGGCTGCCGATGATCACCGGCACCTGACCTCCCAACAGATCGGACATCGCGGCGCCGGTGCTCTTGTACTGGATGGCAACCATTTTGATCTTCGCCATGCTCGAGAACAATTCCGTGGCGAGATGGGTGGCGGCGCCGGTGCCGGTGCCGGCATAACTCAGGCCGCCCTTCGTCGTGCGGGCAAGTGAAATCAATTCCTTGACTGTTTTCGACGGCAGCGACGGATGCACGGCCAGCACGAATGGGGTGTAGCCGAACTCGGCGACCGCGATGATGCTGTTGATCGGGTCGAAAGCCGGTCGTTGCACGGCCGATGTCGCCGAGAAGCTGGCCGACATCATCATGATGGTGTAGCCATCCGCCGGCGCGCGTGCGGTCATCTCCATGCCGATCAGCCCGCCTGCGCCGCCACGGTTATCCACGACAAACTGCTGGCCGAGGTACTCGGAGAGTTTGTTCGAGAACTGACGGGCGGTGATGTCGCTGCCGCCGCCAGGAGCGAAAGGCACAATCACGCGCACAGGCTTGGCGGGATACTGCTGCGCCAGCACAGGATACGCGACCAGCGTCAACAACGATGTAACAACGGCTTTTCCGGCATGCTTCGATTTCATGGGTCTCCTCCTGCTGTCATGATGGGGTGAACGTTGAATCCCGCGGTCAGTCCGCCTTGATCTTCGCCTCTTTCACCACCCGCGCGAACTTCTTGATTTCCGAATCCAGATACGCCGCGAACTCTTCCGGCGTGCCACCGATGATGACGGCGCCGACCACCGCGCTCTTTTCCTGGATGTCAGGCAGTTTCAGGATGGCGTTGAGCTCGGCGTTTAGCTTCGCCACGATGTCCTTGGGCGTGCCGGCGGTCGTGGCGACGGCGGACCATGAGGAGTTGTCGTAACCCTTGACGCCGGCTTCGTCGATGGTCGGGAGTTCGGGCAGGGCCGGCATCCGCTTGATGCTGGTGACGGCGAGCGCGCGGGTCTGGCCGCTCTTGATGAAGGGCACGGTCGAGATCGCGTTGTTGAACAGCACCTGGATCTGGCCGGCGATGAGGTCGGTGAGGGACGGCGCCGAGCTCTTGTAGGGGATGTGCACCATGGTCGTGCCGGTCATCAGGCAGAACAGGGCGCCGGAGATGTGGCCGAAGCCGCCGATACCGGACGATCCGTAATCGAGCTTGCCCGGTTTCGATTTCGCCAGCGCGATCAGTTCCTTCACGTTCTTGACCGGCACCGAGGGATGCACCACCAGCACGCCGGGCGAGGCGGACACCTGTGCGATGGGCGCGAAGTCCTTCTGCACGTCGAAGGGCATCTTGTAGAGGCTGGGATTGACGGCCCAGGTGCCGACTGTCGCGATGACGATGGTGTAGCCGTCGGGCGGGGCCTTGGCGACCATTTCCATGCCGATGTTGCCGTTGGCGCCGCCGCGGTTGTCGATGATGAACTGCTGGCCCATGCGCTGCGCGAATTTCTCGCCGAGCAGCCGGCCCTGGATATCGGTCGGGCCGCCGGCCACGAAGGGCACGACGAAGCGGACCGGCTTGGAAGGATAGGCCTGCGCGTGCACGGGAGCGGACAGGACGATGAGAACGGGCGTGCCGACCAGCATGAGACCGCGGACGATGGGCTGCATGATGTGCTCCTCCGGATGGTGGCTGTCAGTGGCGGCTGGCACCATGCCGGTGCATGCCGCTCGAGTATTCCGGCGATTGTAGCCGACGGCTGACACGGCAGCAGCGTCCCCACGTAGAATCCGGACGCGGCGCAGTATGCGTACGCGAAGACAGGCGCGAACCAGCGCCGGCAGCGAGGGGGCAACATGAGGTCGAAGACGTTCGGATGGCGCGGCAGTGCTGTGCTGCTGGCCTGCGTGCTGACTCCGCCGGCCCTGGCCCAGCCCGCCGGCTACCCCTCGAAGCCCATCCGCTTCATCCTGCCGTTTCCGCCGGGCGGCCCGACCGACTTGCTGGGCCGGGCGATCGGCCAGAAGCTCGCCGCGCAGATGGGCCAGCCGGTGATCGCGGACAACCGGCCGGGCGCCGGCGGCAACCTCGGCGCGGAGCTGGCTTCCAAAGCGCCGCCCGACGGTTATACGATCGTGCTGTGCGCGCCCTCGCTCGCGATCAGCCCGTCGCTCTACGCCAAGATGAACTACGACCCGGTGAAGGACCTTGCGCCAATTTCACTGGTGGCAGTTATTCCGAACGTGCTGCTGGTGCACCCGTCGGTGCCCGCGAAGACGCTGAAAGAGTTCGTCGCGCTCGCCCGGGCGAACCCGGGCAAGCTCAACTTCGGCTCCGGCGGCATCGGCACGTCCAACCACCTCGGCAGCGAAATGCTGAAGGGGCTGGCGAAGGTCAACATGGTGCACGTGCCTTTCAAAGGCTCGAACGAGGCGATGGTCGGCATGATGGGCGGGCATGTGGACTCGGTCGTGATCGGCGTGCCGGCCGCCCTGCCGCAGATCAACGGCGGCAAGGTGCGCGCGCTGGCAGTGCTGTCGCCGCAACGCCTGCCGCAACTGCCGAACCTGCCGACCGGCGCGGAAGCGGGCGTCGCGGGCTTTGAAGTGCAGACCTGGTACGGCATCCTCGCGCCGGCCGCCACGCCGCGCGACATCATCATGCGGTTGAACAGCGAACTGGTGAAGGCGCTGGCGGCGCCCGATCTCAAGGAACGCCTGCAGTCCGTGGGGTTCGAGCCGATGACCGCCACGCCGGAACAGTTCGCCGAATACATCAAACTGGAGACGGTGCGCTGGGCGAAGGTGATCAAGGATGCGAATGTCAAGGTTGAGTGAGGCAAAGGGCGGGACTGAGGACTAAGGACTAAGGACTGAGAGGAAAAGATGATGAACAAAACAGGGGTGGCGGCAGTCGCGTTGGTAATGGTGGCCGGCAATGCGGCGGCCCAACAGTATCCGTCGCGGCCGGTGCGCATGATCGTGCCCTTCGCGCCGGCGGGTCCGACCGACGTGATCGCGCGCATGATGGCGCAGAAAATGACCGAGACGCTCGGCCAGAACGTGGTGATCGACAACCGGCCCGGCGCGGGCGGCAACATCGGCATCGGCATGGTGGCGAACGCCACGCCCGACGGCTATACGCTGCTGGTGGTGAGCTCCAGCTTCGTGGTGAACCCCGGGCTCTACGCGAGCATTCCCTACGACCCTGAAAAGAGCTTCATTCCCATCTCCAACCTGGCGGCGTCGCCCAACATCTTCGTCGCGCATCCGACGGTGCCCGCGAAGTCCATGCAGGAGTTGATCAAGCTCGTGCAGGGCGCGCCCAAGAAGTTCAGCTTCGCCACGCCCGGCATCGGCACCACGCCGGACCTGTCCGCGGTGCTGTTCCGGCTGACGACGAAGACCGACGTGGCGACCATCCCCTACAACGGCGCCGGCCCCGCGGTGGGCGCCGTGATCGCGAATCAGGTGCCGCTCGGCTGCATCGCCATGCCGCCGGCGACTCCGCACATTCAGGGCGGGCGCCTGCGCGCGCTGGCCGTGACCAGCGCCAAGCGCACGCCCGTATTCCCCGACGTGCCGACGATGGCGGAATCGGGACTGCCGGGCCAGGAAGCCGATACGCTCCAGGGCCTGCTGGTGCCGGCCGGAACGCCGGCGGCGATCGTGCAGCGCCTGCACGCCGACGTGGTGAAAATTCTCTCGCAGCCGGAGACCCGCGACCGCATCAGCGCGCTGGGCTTCGAGATCGTGGCGAGCAGTCCGAAGGAATTCGCCGCGCAGATCCGCGCCGAGGTGTCGAAGTGGACGAAGGTGGTGAGGGAGGCGGGGGTTAAGGTCGAATAGCCTCCGGGCGGGAAATGCGAGAGGCGAAAGAGGATAGACGAGAGAGGAATTACAGCGTCCTCGTCCCTCGTCTATCGTCTATCCTCTTTCGCCTCTCGATTTTTTAGGTACCCATGCGCATCACCGCCGTCCGCGAAGTCGCGGTCCCGCTCAAGTCTTCCCTCCGTAACGCCGTCTTCGATTTTTCGGAAATGACGACCTCGGTCGTCGCTGTCGTCACGGACGTGATCCGCTACGGCCAGCCGGTTACCGGCTATGCCTTCAATTCCACCGGGCGCTATGCCTGCGGCGCGCAGATGCGCGACCGCTTCATTCCGCGCATCCTGAAAGCGCCGCCGGAATCGCTGCTGGACGCCGCCGGCACCAATCTCGATCCGGCGAAGATCCTCGCCTGCATGCTGCAGCGGGAGAAGCCCGGCGGGCACACCGAGCGCTCGGTGGCGATCGGCACCATCGAGGTCGCCTGCTGGGACGCGGTGGCGAAGATCGAGGGCAAGCCGCTCCACGCGAGCCTCGCCGCTCGTTACAACGGCGGCAAGGTGCTCGACCGCGTGCCCTGTTACGTCGGCGGTGGCTGGTACTCACCCGGCAAGGGGTTGCCGGAACTCCAGGACGAAATCCGCAAGCGGCTCGACGAGGGCTATACGACCATGAAGATCAAGGTCGGCGGCGCGACGATTCCCGAGGACGTGCAGCGGGTGGAGGCGGGGATCAAGGCGGTGGGCGCGAGCGACCGGCTGGCGGTGGACGCGAACGCGGGCTTCGACCGCACCCGCGCGCTGGCGTACGCGAAAGCGCTGGCGCCTTTCAAGCTGCGCTGGTTCGAAGAGCCGACCGATCCGCTCGATTACGCGCTACTAAAAGATGTGGTCGCGGTCTATGACGCGCCCATCGGCACCGGCGAGAACCTGTTTTCGACGCAGGATGTGGACAACCTGATCCGCTTCGGGGGGCTGCGTGCCGACCGCGACATCATCCAGACCGACGTTCCGCAGTCCTACGGCATCGCGCAGTTCGCGCGCACGCTGGAGGTGATGGCGGGGCATGGCTGGCAGCGCACCTCCGTGTTTCCGCACGGCGGCAACCAGATGACGCTGCATATCGTGGGCGGTTTCGGGCTGGGCGGCTGCGAGGCCTACCCGGATGTGTTCGGCGCCTTCGCCGGCTTCGCGGATGATGTGAAGGTGGAGAACGGTTTTCTCAAACTGCCGGACCGCCCCGGCATCGGCTTTGAGGCGCAGAACGCGCTCTACGCGGTGATGCGGGGGATCTAGGCTTTACTAGGGTTTGTAGCGCTCTAGGTACGAATCGACGATCTTCTTGTGCGTGCCGTCCTTCTTCATCGCATCCAGCGCCGACTGCAGTGAGCCGAGCGTGGCCGCCGGGACGCCGGGGTTGCAGGCGAGGTAGAGGTCTTCTTCCCGCACGGACTTCACGAAGATCACGTCCTTGACCTTGGCTTCGGCCGCGACCTGCCGGGCGGTGTAGAGGCCGGTGATCCAGAGGTCGATGCCACCCAGCTTCTTGCGGTCCAGGGTGAGCAGTTGCGGCAGTTCAGTGCGTTTCACCACGGTCACGATGTTGGTGACGCCTTTTTCCTTCAGCCACTCGACGCGGGCGTCCTGCTCGATGCCGCCGACGCGGTACGGACGCGCGTCCTCCAGTTTGTTGATTTTGCCGGTGAAGCCTTGCTTGGCGAAGAAGGCCCACTGGTTGGTGGCGAGCGGACCGACCCACTTGAAGATGTTCTCGCGGTTCGGCAGCCGCGCGGTGGAAAACAGGCAGGTGTCGCGCTTGGCCTGGGCATCGCTGTAACCCTGGTTCCAAGCCACGAGCTGTACGGTGACAGGCACGCCGGCGCGTTTTCCCATTTCGGTCACCAGCTCCACCGACAGGCCGGTGGGCTTGCCCTTTTCCATGAAATTGAAGGGTGAGTTTGATTCGGTCAGTGCCGTGAGGGCGTGCACGGGCGCGGCCAGCACGCAGAGCAGGCCGAGCATTCCCCAAACAGACTGTTGGTTGCGCATGATGTTCTCCTCGTGCCTTCCAGTAAGCGTCAGGGCAAGCATGGTAATCGGTCGCCGTGCCGCCGTCCAAGCCCCAAGAGGACGGCCGTCAGCGGCGCCGCAGGATCAGCTGCTGGTTCATCTCGGCGATCCGGGTGAACGGCGGGCGTTCGGCGAGGAAGGCCTTGATCGCCTTGGTGGCCATGCCGTCGTGGGCGGGCAGCCAGTCGTCGAGCGCCAGGATGCCGCCCGGCGCGATGCGCGGTGCCAGCCAGCGCAGCCCGTCCACGGTCGGCTCGTAGTGGTCGACGTCGAGGATGACGAACGCGAAGCGCAGATCGTCCGGTGCGCCGGCGAAGCAGTCCGGCACGTAGCCGGGCCACAGCCGATAGGTTTCGCGCGGCACTCCGGCGTCGTCCATGAGGGCGATGAAGCGCTCCGGGCCGCCGATGTCGAACCGGCCCTTGGGATAGTACGTGCCGTCGTATTCCGAGGGCTCGCCCATGCCGCGGAAGCTGTCGAAGGCGTGGGCCATCCGCTGTTGGGACGCCGCGAGCGTGGCGACGCGACGGAAGGCAGCGCCGCGGAACACGCCGATTTCGGCGAAATCGCCCGGCACGCCGCGCACGCGCGCCGCCATCCAGTCGATGTCGGCATGGTTCCAGGTGCCGGGCTGGCGCGGGACGTCCGGCGGTGTGCCCCGCAGTCGCGCCAATGTGCTTTTGATCAGACCGCCGAGCATGATGGGCGCGCTCAGCCGATCGGCAGGTCGGTGCCGATGTTGCGGGCCTGCGCGAGGTCCAGCACGTGTTTACCAGCGTAGAGGTCCTGCACGCCCATGCCGTGCGACTCGTAGAGCGTGATCTGGCCGGCGGCGGTGCGGCCGGGCCTGAGCCCGGCGAGCACGTCGCCGATTTCGGTCAGCGTCTCCCAGCGAACCAGGCCCCGTTCGACGGCCGGCAGCAGGTCGCCGCATTCCTTGCGCGCCGTTTCGCGGCTGTCCACGGTGATCAGGTCGCAGCGTTTCACCGCTTCGAGGTCGATCTCCTGTCGGGTCAGGGCGTTCGAGCCGGCGGCATTGATGTGCTGGCCGGGCTCCAGCCAATCGCCCTTGAGTACCGGCGTGTCCGCTTTGGTGATGATGTTGACGATGTGCGCGCCGCGCACCGCCTCGGCGCCGGACGCGACGGGGACGACGTCGATGCTGAGTTTCTGCGCCATGCTCTTGCAGAAGGCCTCGCGCTTCGCCGCGTCTCGCGAGAACACCCGGGCGGTGCGGATCTTGCGCACTGCGCAGACGGCTTCGAGCTGCCCGACGCCCTGCAGGCCCGCGCCGATCTGGCCGACGACACTCGCGTCAGGCAAGGCCAGCGCCTGCGTGGCGACGCCGCTCGCAGCACCCGTGCGCACCATGCTCAACCACTTGGCCTCGATGATGGCCGTGAGCTTGCCGCTCTCGGTGTCGATCAGGTGCACGTAGAAGCAGCGGCCCGTGGGACGCGTGTAGTAGTACTTGAAGCCGTTCAGGCCCAGTGCGGAGGAGGACGCCTGCAGCATGTGCTGAACGCCGGTGGGCATCGCGATGCGCTCGCGCGGAATGTCGATCGCTTTGCCAAGCGCGCGGTCCTTCAGCGAGCGCCCGGTCCATTCGAGGGCGTCCGCCATCGTGAGCAGTTGCTTGACGTCGTCTTCTTTGAGGTAGCGAACCATAGTATCGAGGGAGCGAAAGACGAGAGAGGATCGACGAAAGAGGAGAGAGGAGAGAGGGAAGGACTGGCCTTCGTCTCTCGCTTGCCTGTTTTCTATTTGATCGCCGTCCACAGCGTGCGGTCATACGCCGGTTCGAGGTGCTGGTCGTCCCACGGACTCCAGTCGCGGGCGATGACCTTCGAGAACCCGGCGCGCTTCAGCAGGCGGCGCAGCACGGCGTGGCTGTAGAGCTTTTCATACAGCACGTCGTCGCGGCGACGCCAGGTGGTCTTGCCGGTGCGCTCGAAGATCGCCATCCAGCAGGTACCCAGGCCGCGGCGTGCATCCCATTCGCAGTCCATCACGATGTCGCCGGCGGGCGATTCGTGGAAGAAGGTCGTGTTCTGCCAGTAGGCTTCGAAGCAGTAGCGGTTCAGTGTGTCGAAAGTGAAGAAGCCGCCGGGCCGCAGCGCGCGGGCGGTGGCGGAGAAGACCTCGCCGACCACGCGTTCGGACGGGAAGTGGTTGATGATGTCCGCGCAGGCAAAGGCGGCGGCGACGGGCTTGGCGACCCGGAAGTTCCGCATGTCGGCAAGGCGGAAATCGACGCGGTCGCCCCAGGGTGCGCAGCGCTCGCGCGCGACGCGCAGCATTTCTTTCGAGTTGTCGAGACCGGTGACGTGGCAGCCGCGCTTCGCGATCAGTTCGGTGACGAGGCCGGTACCGCAGCCGAGGTCGAGCACCGGGGAGTCGCGGCCCTTTTTCAGGGTCGGCTTGATGGCGTTGTAGAAGCCGGTGGCGACTTCCTTGTGGGCGTCCTGGTCGTAGACGTGGCCCAGTACGTTATAGAGCATGGTTCGTTTTCGGTGGGGGTGAAGAACGGGAAAGGCGAGGGACGAGAGACGAGAGACGAGAGACGAAAGACGAAAGAGGAGGGAGTAAGCCTTTCCCTCTATCCTCTTTCGTCTCTCGCACTATTTCTTTTTAGCCGCTTCCGCGCGGATCGCCGTGATGGTGGTCCGCGGCGTGATGATGTCCTGCTCCACGCGCACCTCGATCAACGCCGCCTGCGGGGCGGCCCAGGCGCGTTCGAACGCGGCTTCGAAGTCCGCGGTGCGTTCGACCGTTTCCGCGTGCAGGCCGTAGGCGCGCGCCAGGGCGGCGAAGTCGGGGTTGTGCAGGTCGGTGCCCGACACGCGGCCCGGGAACTCGCGCTCCTGGTGCATGCGGATGGTGCCGAAGGTGCCGTTGTTGATGACGAGGAAGATGATCTTCAGCTTCTGCGCCATCGCGGTGGCCAGCTCCTGGCCGTTCATCAGGAAGCAGCCGTCGCCCGAGAAGGAGATCACCGGCCGGTCCGGATGCACGATCTTCGCGGCGACGGCGGAGGGCACGCCGTAGCCCATCGCGCCGCTGGTGGGGGCGAGCTGGGTCTGGAAGCCGCAGTAGCGGTAGAAGCGGTGCACCCAGATCGCGAAGTTGCCGGCGCCGTTGGTGACGATGGTCTCCGGCGGCAGGCGACCGCGCAGCCACACCATGACCTCGCTCATGTTGACCTTGGTATCGAGCGGGATGGGTTGCTGCCACGCCTCGTAGTCGGCGCGTGCGGCTTTGGTCCAGTCCGCCCACGCGGGCGTGAGCGGCGCCATCGCGCGCGCGGCGGCGGCGAACTCCGGCATGCCGGAGTTGATCAGCAGGTCGGCCTGATAGACGCGGCCGAGTTCTTCCGCGCCGGGGTGGATGTGGATCATCTTCTGGCGCGGCCGCGGGACTTCCACCAGCGTGTAGCCGGCGGTGGTCCATTCGCCAAGACGCGGGCCGGCGACCAGCAGGAGGTCCGTGTCCCGGATGCGCGCCTGCAGTTTCGGATTGAGGCCGACCGACACATCGCCCACGTACTGCGGCAGCCGGTTGTCGAACACGCCCTGCGAGCGGAAGGACACGGCGACCGGCAGTTGATTCGCCGCAGCGAAGGCCTGGAAGTCCTCCGACGCCTGCTTCGACCAGCCACCGCCACCCGCGAGCACCAGCGGGCGCTTGGCCTGCGCAAGCATCTCCCGCACGCGGCCCATGTCGGCGCTGCCGGGATGCGCGGCGACGCGCTGATAGCGCCCGACCTGCGCGACGGGCGCGACCGCCGTCTGCATGTCCTCGGGCAGCGCGAGCACAACGGGGCCGGGCCGGCCGGAGACGGCGAGGTGGAAGGCATGGCTCACCATTTCGGTCACGCGGTCCGCGCGGTCGATCTGCGCGACCCATTTGCACAGTTGGCCGAACATGCGGCGGTAGTCCACTTCCTGGAAGCCTTCACGCTCCACGACGTCGGAGCCGACCTGGCCGATGAAGAGGATGAGCGGCGTGGAATCCTGGAACGCGGTGTGGATGCCGATGCTCGCGTTGGTGGCGCCGGGTCCGCGTGTCACGAAGCAGATGCCGGGTTTGCCGGTCAGCTTGCCGTAGGCGTCGGCCATGTTCGAGGCGCCGCCTTCTTGGCGGCAGATGACGAATTTGAGCTCGTTGCGCACGTCGTACATTGCGTCGAGAACGGCGAGGTAGCTCTCGCCGGGGACGCCGAAGGCGGTATCGACGCCATGCGTGCGCAGCGCGTCCACCAGCAGTTGGGCGCCGGTACGGGTCAGGGTCGAGTCAGCGGGTTTCATGGACGGGCCTTTGCTTGTCGGTACGCGGTGCGCCGGCGGGGCTCAAGTGACTTGAGGAGGCGCGGCGGGTGCGAAAAATCGCGTGCTAGGATACCACCGACCCCGCCGCCGCCGAGCGTTGCCGCCGGCGATGCGGGAGGTAGCCCGCCTTCATGGAGGAGCGTCAATGGCCGCGGCCGAAGAACTGTGCAGCCTGCCGGCTGCCGATGTCATCGATCTGCTGAAAACGGGCAAGGTCTCGCCTCTGGAACTGATCGATGCGGCCGCAGCGCGCGTGGCCGAAGTCGAGCCCAGGCTCAACGCCTTGCCGACCCTGTGCTTCGACCGGGCGCGCGACCGGGCGAAGGCCCTGATGGCGGCACCGCGTACCGAGCGCCCGCCGCAGTTTCTGTACGGCCTGCCCATCGCGGTGAAGGACAACGTGGACGTGGCCGGTGTGCGCTGCACGCACGGCTCGCGCGTGCACGAACGCCGCATCTCGCCGGCGTCCGATCTGGTGGTCGAGCGGCTGGAGGCGAACGGCGCGCTGGTCGTCGCCAAATCGAACCTTCCCGAATTCGCCGCGGGCGGCAACACCTTCAACGACGTGTTCGGCGTGACACGCAATCCCTGGCATACCGCCTATACGCCGGGCGGATCCTCGGGCGGATCCGCCGCCGCGCTCGCCGCGGGCGAGGTGTGGCTCGCCACCGGCAGCGATTTCGGCGGCTCCATCCGGCAGCCGGCGAGCCACTGCAGCATCGTCGGCCTGCGGCCCACGCCGGGGCGCGTGGCGCGCATTCAGAAGCAGGCGTTCTCGCCGCTGTCCGTGGAAGGCCCGCTGGCGCGGAATGTCCTCGACTGCGCCCTGATGTTCGACGCGGAAGCCGGTCCGCATTCGCTCGATCCGTTATCGCTGGGGTTTGCGACCGAGTCCTGCGCGGCCGCCGCCCGCGCGCCGCGCGCGCCCAAGCGCGTGGCGTACAGCGTCGATCTCGGCGTCGCGCCCGTGGTGGACCATGAGGTGGCAGCCATCTGCAAACGGGCCATGGAAGCGCTCGCGCGGGCGGGCGTCAAGGTGGAGGAGGCGCATCCGCAACTGGAAGACACGGCGCGTGCGTTCCCGGTCCTGCGCGGCGCGGTGTTCGCGGGCCGCTTCCGGGAAATGCTCGCCGAGCATCGCGGCACGCTCAAGCCGGAGATCGTCGACAACACGGAGTATGGCCTTGGCCTGACCGTCCCGGACGTGCTGGCCGCCGAGTTCGTGCAGGGCGACACCATCCGCCGCTTGGCGAAGTTTTTCGAACGCCACGACCTGCTGATCTGCCCGACCGTCCTGTGCCCGCCGCCGCGGGTGGAGGAGCGTTACGTGGCGAAGGTCGAGGGCCACGCGCTGCCCGGCTACATGGATTGGCTGATCATGACGTGGGTGATTACCGTCACGGCCTGCCCGGTGCTGGCGCTGCCCTGCGGTTTCACCGCGTCGGGGCTGCCGGTCGGCTTGCAGGTGATCGCGCCGCGCGGTGCCGAGGCTGCGTTGTTCTCTTTCGGCGCGTTCATGGAAGACGTGTTCGCGCTGAAACGGGCGGTGCCGGTGGACCCACAACCATGAGGAGACGGACGATGCAGCACTGGCAGCGGGCAGGCGCGCTGATCCTGGCCGGCGCATCGATGGCGTAAGCCACGGCGGCGGACACGCCATGGGTCATGCTGGGCCGCCGCGCGGTCGGCCGCGTCGAACACATGACCCAGAGCAACACGAACGGCGGCGCGGGTTACGAGCTGGCGACCGTCGTGCTGCGGGCTGATCCCGACAAGGTCTATGCGACGGCGTTGAAGGCCATCCAGGCGTCAACCCAGGTACGGCTGACCGTGCAGGACGCACAGCAGCGCCGGCTGGAATTCACCGACGGCAAACAGACCGCCGGACTGAAGGTGTCCAGTATTGATGGAGAGATGGTCCAGTTGCTGATTACGGCCGTGAGTGTGGCGAACCAGCCTGACGCGGCCTCGCTGGTGCTGGCCGGGGTGATGCGCGTGTGCAAGGACACGGGCGTGGAATGCACGGTCGCGCCTTAATAACCGCTGCCGGCGTGAGCCCTGCGTACGCCGGGCGCTAACGCGTTCGTCCCGGCCGGGATCCGGCGATGCAGATCTGGTAAACCCACCAGAGTGCCAGTAACTGGAGTGGAAGGCGCGGCCACAACATCCACGCCGGAACCTCGTAGCCAGGCCACCCGTGCAGAGCGACCTGCACGTTCGCCGGGAACACCGCGACGATCAGCAGCAGCAAGCCCCAACCCGCGAACCGTCGGCTGCTTCTGAACAGCACGCCCACGCCGCCGAGCACTTCGGCCACGCCGCTGATTGCGATCAATGCCGAGTGGGCCGGCAGCCAGCGGGGCATCATGGCCAGATAGGGCGCTGGATGAAGGAAGTGATTGGCGCCCGCGACGATGAAGAAACCCGCCAGCAGCCAATGCCAGTGCGTTCTTGGCGTTTTTGGTGCTGGCGGCACAAGGCGCTCGGCAGGTCGTGCCCGGCGATCTTGCAGCGCGCGGGGCGGGCCCGTCAGCGCTTGACCAGTCGCTTGGCGTTCCGGCTCACGCGCGAGCGGATGGGGGCAAGACCCCGGCGGGCGAGGGTGGCGCCGGAATTGGAGAGCAGGGCGACGGTTGCGGTGGAGCGCACGGAGGTTCCGCGTGCCAGCCGGGTCTGGGACTGAAGGGCGGCCTGCGGTGTCCGGCTGGAGGCCAGCGCCATCATCGCGGCCGCACCGGCGAAGGCCTGCTGGAGGGCAAGGGTCGCGAGTTGCCCGTTGATCGTGATCCACTGCGCGCCCATGGCCTGGACCGAAGCCGCGGTGGCCTCGATCTTCTCCCGCCCCATCAAGGCAAGCTCGTGTCGGTCGGCGGGGCCGGGAGTTGCACCAGCTCTGACCATGCCGTTCATGCGGTAGGCAACGACCTGTCCTGATGTCATTAAGGTCGCGCTGGCCTTCAGGGCCAGGCGGGACCAGGCGAGGAATGGATTGAGGCTGTTCAAGAGCGGGTTCCGGGGCGTTTGAGCGGCATCATCGGTCGGCGGGTGTCAAGGCGATCGCGCCAGGGCGGCGAGCTCGGCGAGAATGTCGTCATCGCTGGCGGCCTCCAGACGCCGCCATTCCCGCAGCGCTTCTGCATACACCGCGCGACCGAATCGGCTGCGGGTCGAATCCCACCATTCATAGTCTTTTTGTTGCAGTTCTTCGATCGCATGCAGGAAGAACCGCTGGTCGAGGATGCGGTGGATCGCCGTAGTACGCTGTCCCCGCGCGAGGGTGGCCTCGATCCGGAACGTCCGATCGGGCAGTTTTTTACACGAAAAAAGTTCCAGCAGAGCGCTCTCGAAGTCCAAGGCTGCGTGCATCGGGGGTCTCCTGGCGGCGGGCCGGTCGGGCTTGAGCCACCGGTCTGGGTTAAGCAAAGGACATTCCGCTTCCATGGGCAGCCGTTTCACATGCGGGCCGTGCGGGGTGGAGAGCGGGACGCTGGAGGGCATGAAAGGATGAGCGTCTTGGGATGGGTTGAGCATCCTCCATCTCCCCTTCCTGATCTGTACGCTTCCACACATAGCGCCGCGTCAGGGGCTGGCGGGCGGCCTGGTTTTCTGGAGGCGCGCCGCCGGTACGTGCAGGGTGCAGCGCCACGTCGGGCGCGCTGTCGTCCTACAGCCAAACCTTGAGGTTTACCGCATCTTTGTAGCCATCCCTCGCTTCATCGGAACGGGACCTCCCCGCAAATGAAAAAAGCATTACTGGCGTTCAGGACGGGCTTTCATATCATGACCGGCAACGGGCGGGCCCAGGCCGCCGAGATGGTGATTCCCGCCGGGGAGTCGGTAGGCAGCGCCGGTAACCGTCATGCCGGGGCCGATCAATGGCTTTTCATCGTGTCCGGCAGCGGCGTCGCGACGGTCGATGGACGGGAACATAGGTTGCGCCCCCGCTGCCTGATCCTCATCGAACAGGGAGAAACGCATGCCGTGCACAACACAGGCAAGACCATGTTGCGCACGCTCAATTTTTATACGCCGCCCGTATATGCTTCGGCGGAATACGACCCGCCGGCCGGATTACCCTGACCGCGCGCCTGCAGCATGCAAAGCCGCAACCGCCACTTTTCGAGAGAACATCATGGACCCGACGACCATCTCCAGAGACCGCAAGTGCGCGCATCCCGCCTGTCATTGCGCTGTCAAGGGCGCGGATGCTTACTGCAGTGACCACTGCCGCCTGACTCAGGGGCAGGGCGACTGCGGCTGCGGGCATGAGGCCTGCGGACACGCCGGGGGCCCCGAATCCGGAAAAGTGGAATGAACGCCTTCGCAGGGCGGGTTGTTGAGATCGGGGGAGGTAACGCCCGACCGCGCCCGACCGCGCCCAGGCGCTGCGGTGCGGGGCCTTCGCTTAGCGCATCTGGATCTTGCCGGTCTCGCCGAGCGCGGGCGGCTGTCCGGTGAGGGCGGCTTTTGCAATCGTGTAGAGCTGCGTCAGCTTGCTTTCTTTCACATCCCAGAAGTGCGCGTTCGCGATTTTCACTTCGACGAGCGCCAGGTCGGGGTCGTCCACACCGCCGGGAAACCACGCGCCGGCCATCGCCGACCACAACTCGCGGGTCTTGACGGGATCGTCGGCGAGGCGCGCCGTGCCCGATACCGACACGTAACGATCCTTGTCGGGGTCCGCGTAACTGACGTTGACCGAGGAATGCGTGGCGAGTTCGGCGACCGGGGTATCCTTCCTGGACATGAAGAACCACAGCCGATCGTCTTCATCGAGCTTTTTATTCTGGGTGGTCATCGGCCGTGAATGCAAATGACCGTGCGCGTCGCGGGTCGTGAACATCGAAAACTTGATGTCCTTGATCAGGTCCCACAGCTGCTCGTGTGTGTTCGATTCCGTGTTCATATCGGTTCCTTTGTGGGAGTTATGGGAGTTAGGGCTACCTCGGGCAAGTTCCCTGCGCCTTACCTGAGTGTGGCTTTCAGTGTGATCTCGGTGACGCCGGCCAGCGCTTTGGAAAGCGGACATTCCCGCTTGGCCTGATCCGCGAGTTCCTGAAATTTCGCGTCACTGATGCCGGGCACCGTGGCCTCCATGGTCAGCGCGATGCGGTCGATCGCGAAGCCTTCGCCCTGCTTGGCGAGGCGTACGCTGGCTTGCGTTTCGACCTTGCTGGTGGCGAGCCCGGCCTTGTCGCACGCAAACGAAAAAGCCATCGTGAAGCACGCCGCATGCGCCGCGCCGAGGATCTCCTCGGGGTTGGTGCCCGCGCGGTCGTCCTCGAAGCGGCTGGCGAAACCGTACGGATAATCCTTCAGCGCACCGGTCTCGGTGCTGATCTTGCCGTGGCCTTGTTTGCCCCGGCCATCCCAGCGCACGCTGGCGATTTTCTCGTTCATGGAATGCTCCTGGTGGGATGAAAAGTGGGGGCATCGGCCGCGGTCACTTCGGCCGTGGCGGCCGCAGCTTGCGGTCGGGCTGCGTGAGCGTGCCGGCACGCAACTGCCGCACGCCGCCGACCACCGAACGCGCCACGTTGCGTACTTCTTCCTGCACGGCCTGGTCGCGGTCGAGCGCATCGTGGCTGTTGTAGTAAGGCTCGTAGTAGCCGATGTAACGATCCAGCCTCGCCGCGTTGCCCGCGAGGATCAGCCCCATCCAGTCGAGCCAGTCGGTCAGGTTGCGACGATGCGATTCCACCCCGGAGACGTCGCCATGCACGACGACGCCGTAGACCCGCCCCGCCAGGTGTTTCGGGTAGTCCCAGCCCTGCTGCTCGAGGCGCTTCGCTTCCACGACTTTCTTGCCATGGGTCGAACTCGGATCGGGATTGCCGCCATCGGCGCAAACCATCCGGTCGATCATCAGTTTGAGCGGGCTCGGCGACTGGTTCCAGTAGGTCGGTGCGACGAGGATAACGCCGTGCGCTGCGACCCAGCGTTCGTAGATCTCGGCCATCCAGTCGCCGGTCTGGGCCAGTGCGTGGTTCGGATAACAACTGCACGGCCAGTGGCACAGCGGCATCGCGCTCGACACGCAGCCCTTGCAGGGGTGGATGGCGCGGCCGTACTCGGAAGTCACGAGGCTCAGGTCGAGCACGTCCGCCTCGACGCCCAGACTTTGCACCACGTGGCGCGCGCTTTCGGTGAGGCGCCAGGTCTTGGAAATTTCGCCCGGGCAGGTGCCGTCGTTGCGCGCGCTGCCGCAGACGATCAATACGCGCGAGGGGGCCGAGCGGTCGTGCCAGCGTTTCTGCGCGGCCTTGAGGCGTTTGCGGGTCGCCAGCCACTCGACCGAAATCGGGTAGGCCGGATCGGCATGGCCCTTGCCTGCCGGGCGGGTGAGCGGGGCCTTGCGGCCTTCCTGATGGGCGTCCCATGCGATGGCCTCCAGCCGCGCGATGGCTGCGTGCTCGACCGCGTACGCGGGATCGTAGAAGCGCACATTGAAGCGGTCGTGGAATTCTGCGCGCGTCAACGGCGCCGGCGCCTCTCCTTTGCGGATCCTGGTCATCGTCTGCTCGCCTCCGGTCCAAGGCCCCTGGGATCGCGCCGGTCGTCGTTGCGGCCGTCGGCGGGCCGCCAGTTTGCCGCGGCCGTCGCGCAGAAGGTGGCGAGATCCTCCAGCACGGCGCGCACCGCCTGATTGGCGGCGAGCACGCCGCCGTAGGGACCCTCGCTGGCCGAGAGGGCGGTGCCTTCAAAGTCGCGCGACGCGATCACCCGGCGGCTGGTGTTCTCAACGAGGGCGGCGCGCAACGTGAACCGTACGCGACTCGGCTGGCCCGCAAACTCCTGTTGGAGTCGCAGGACCTCGGTATCGAGTCGCAGGTCGCCGCCGGCCGAACTCGGCGCCAGCACTACCGCGCTGAAGCCGCCACTGTCGCGCAACGCCGCGACGATCAGCGGCGCGAGCATGCGCGCCGGGGGATCGATCCATTCGCTGTGCGCGAAATACTCCAGCCGGTGGGCCTCACGGACGTAGATGATGCGCTGGCTGTCGAAGCCCGCCGCGGCGCGCGGCGGGCCGATCACCAGGGTCGGCGCCGCCGCCGGCAGGGCGCGCCCGCCCGCTGCGTTGCCGCGCGCATCGTCCAGCGAATAGTAGCCGGGCGCTGGCGTCGAGGCGGTCGGGCGCAGCGCTTCGCAGCCGCCGGCCAGCACGACACACAAGCCCGCCGCGACGAAGCGGCGCCACGACCTGCAAACGGTCAGGACAACAGCCGCATTCATTTCCCCCGCCTTTCATTCGATCCTTCCCCCGGGCCTTCCGGCAGGGGTTTGCGGCCGAACAGGAAGCCGCGCGGATTGCGTTCGGTTTCTTCGATGAAGCTCCGCAGGGACACGGTGAGCGCATTCATTTCGCCGAGGAGGTCTTGCAGTTCCGGCAGGCCCTCCGCGGTGAAGCGCTTCACATCCGCCCCCACCGAGTTGATCGTCCTGCCGGCGCTCACACTGGCCCGCGCGCCTTCTTCGCCCAGCGCACGCACGGCGTCCGCGCTGCGGCCGATGCGGTCCAGCACCGGGCTCAGTTCAGCCGATACGCGGGCGCTGTTGTCGAGCGTACGGGCGGCATTCACGATGCCGGCGTCGATCGAGTCCTTGCGGGCGGCCAGGGTGCGCGCGACGACCGACAGATCGGCCAGCGTGCTCTTGAACGCGGCGAGGTTCTCCTCGCTGAGGATCTTGTTGACGCTGTCCGAGGTGGAGTCCAGTTTGGCGAGCACGGTGGTCAGCACGTTCTCCAGGCGGGCGCTGAGCGAGGGTTTGGTGCGGATGACCGGGGTTTCGCCGTCCGCCGCAGCCAGCAGCGGCGGCGAACCGGGCGTGCCGCCGCTCAGTTCGACGTACGCGATGCCCGTCAGCCCCTGTGTTTTGAGCACCGCAAAAGTGTCCTGCTTGATGGGCGTTCCGCGTTCGATGGCGAACTGCAGGATCACCCGGTCCGGATTGCCCGGGTCCAGCCGGATCTTGCGCACCTTGCCCACGTCGACGCCGTTGTACTTGACCGCGGCGTTGAGGTTGAGTCCGGCGACCGATTCCCCCACGATCGCCAGATACGGATCGTACTTCTTCTGGAACGCGCCGCCCGAAGCGAGCCAGAGTGCCCCCGCGATCAGTACCGCGCCGAGGCCGAGCACGAAGGCCCCGACGAGCGTGAAGTTCACCTTGGTTTCGATGAGGGCGCTCCCGGTTTTCCGCGGCGCCGCGCACCAATCGGCTGCACGCTCTGCTCTTGTGCGGCTCTGCCGCGCGGCCCGTCGAAGAAGGGGCGGATGGCGGCGTGGTCCATGCGCGCGAGTTCGGACATCGGCCCGACGCCCTGGACCTTGCCCTCCGCGAGCACGGCAACGCGGTCGGCCACCTGCCACAGCAGGTCGAGGTCATGGGTGATCATGACGATGGTCAGCCCGAACGAGTCGCGCAGGCTGCGCACGAGTTCATCGACGCCGCCGGCGCTGGCCGGGTCGAGGCCGGCAGTGGGCTCGTCGAGGAAGAGGAGTTCCGGGTCGAGCGCCAGCGCGCGGGCGAGCGACGCCCGCTTCAGCATGCCGCCGCTCAGTTCGGCCGGATACTGCGCCCCCACCTCCGGCTTGAGTCCGGTCATGGCCAGCTTCCAGGCGGCGATTTCATCAATTAGCCGGCTGGAGAGCCCGGTGTGCTCGCGCAGCGGCAGGCCGACGTTCTCGGTCACCGTCAGCGCGCCGAACAGGCCGCCGTGCTGAAACATCACGCCCACGCGCTGCCGCAGCGCCTGCGCGTCTTCGTCCCCGGGATTCTGCAGATCGACGCCCAGTACGCGGATCGAGCCGGCGTCCGGTCGATGCAGCAGGATCATTTCCCGCAGCAGCGTCGACTTCCCGGAGCCGCTGCCGCCGATCAGTCCGAAGATCTCGGCACGCCGCACCTCGAGGTCGAGTCCGGCGTGCACGACGTGCCCGCCCAGGCGAGTGGAGACGTTGCGAATCTGGATCACCGGTTCACCGGCTTGCGTGACGCTTTGCATATCAGAGATCCAGCGCGCTGAACGCGACCGAGAACAGGGCGTCGGCGACGATCACCAGAAAGATCGACTGCACCACGCTGCGGGTCGTCTGGCGGCCGACGCTGTCGGCGCCGCCGTGGGTACGAAAGCCCTGGAAGCATCCGACCATGGCGATGATGGCGGCGAATACCGGCGCTTTGGCGATGCCGATGAAGTAGTCCGACAGACTCACCGCCTTGACGAAGCGGTCGAGAAATTCCCCGTAACCGACGCCCAGTTGCGCGTGCGCCATGAGCATGCCACCCAGTACGCCGAACACGTCCGCGAAGACGGTCAGCAGCGGCAGCGCGATCATCAGCGCGATCACTTTCGGCAGGACCAGCAGTTCCAGCGGCGCGATGCCGATGGTGCGCATGGCATCGATCTCCTCGGTCACCACCATCGTGCCGATTTGCGCGGCATACGCGGAACCCGATCGACCGGCGATGACGATGGCGGTGATCAGCGGCGCGAATTCGCGGAGCATCGACAGGCCGACCAGGTCGGCAACGAAAATGCTGGCCCCGTACTGCCGCAGTTGAGCCGCACCCTGATAAGCGACGACGACCCCCAGCAGAAAGGACAGCAAGCCGACGATGGGCAGGGCATCGAAGCCGGCGGTGCGGATGTTGTAGAGGATGGGGCGCCAGCGGAAGCGTGCCGGGCGCGCGATGCTGCCGGCAAGTGCCAAGGCGCTTTCGCCTACGAAGGTCAGCATGGCCGCGCCCTGACTGTAGGCAGCCGCAGCACGCCGACCGACGTGTTCGAGGGCTGTTGTTGGGGGGGGCGGTGAGGGCGGCGCGGCCTGTTCGGTGATGCCTTTGGTGACGGTATCGAGGAGCTTCGCCATGCCTGGCTGCAGGCCGCGCAGCGTGACGATCGTGCCCTCGTCCTGCAGGCGTGTCAGGAGTTTGTGCAAGACCCAGGCGCCGGCGGTATCCAACGCGTCGATGCGCGTGCCGTCCGCAACCGTGTTGGTTCGTGCAGAAAAGGGTAGGGTCCCCAGCCGGGCTTCGATGGTCTTTCCCATGCCGCGCGCGGTCCACGATCCGGACAGCGCGAGTTCGCCCACCGCCGGCTGGGTGGCAGCGGCCGGCGTCACGATGCGCTCTGGATCGGATGGCCGCGGGCCTGGCCTGCGGCTGCGAACGGTATCGGCGCCTGCGAACGGGAGAAGAGAGGACGAACGGGCATGCGCGACGGGATGTTGTCGGGAAGGTTATGGCGTACGGCCGGGGGACGGCGTACCCGTGGGCACGCCGTCTCCTTACCGGAAACCGATCAGGACCAGTACGGACGCGTTCCGTAGTACTGGTGGACATCGCCCGCCCAGGCTTCATTCGCCATCGCCGGCCAATGATCCTGGTCGAATCCGGGCGCTTTCTCCATGCGCTCTTTCGACATATCGAGGATGAAGCACTTTTGTTTCGGATCGAGCGTCAAGGCGTGCCAGGGAATGGCGAACAGTTTGTCACCGATACCGAGAAACCCGCCGGACGACATGACGGCGTAGGCGATCTTGCCGGACGGGACATCGAGCATGATATCGGTGATCTCGCCCAGCGTTTCATCCTGCCGGTTGACGACGTTGTTTCCCTCGAGCGTGTCGGCCGCCATGATTTCGGGTCCGGGGCCGCTGTTGTCCGGGCGATGGCTCGCAATGTTGGCGCCGCCGGGTGCGGTGCGGTTGGCGCCCGGGGCAATTGATTCGTGGCTGGACATGGTCGTGATCTCCTAGAGTTAGAGCGTGATGGGACTTGGGTGATGAGCGGGTACACGTGCACGGTGTTGCTGGTCGCATGCTGCGCCGCTAACGGTGCGGCCACCGTCAGCAGCGCGTCCCGTTGACCGTCAGTGAACGCCTACAGGCGCTGCCGGGCCGCTTCACTGGGTAACGTTGCTCGGGACCGGGAACACGATGTTGCCTGCGTGGTGCCCGAGCCTACTGTGCGCTGCCGCATATGAATCTCATGGCGCGGTCATCTGGTCCCTGGAATCGACGACCATGACCCGTCCAGCGATCTAGCCCGAACTCCAAGCCGGCGCGTGAGGCCGGGGTGGGAGTGCGCCTACCGGAAGTTCAGTGGACGGTCGACAGGGACCCGGCAAGGGGATGCCGATAGTGCGGGTGTGGTCTTCAGCGTTCCGCACGTGAGTGCGTGTCGTCGGTGACCGTTGTATTTAACCCACTACGGAGAACTCCATGAAGACATTTTCGAAGACCTTGATCACCGTCGCCGTGCTCGCGACCGCGGGCGTGGTGTACGCGCAAACCTCAGGTGCACCGGCCAGCCGCAATGAATCCACCCCGACCGCAAAACCGCCGATGACCAGCCCGAATACGACGGGAAGCGGCACGATGATGAAGGACAGCCCCAAGGCTGACGCCATGAAGAACCCCAACGAATCCACCGCGACGAACCCGCCGCTGCAAGGCACGGGTCGAGGTGCGGGCATGGCGCGGGACTCTGCCACCGGCAGCAGCGGTGCCATGCGCGACGGCTCTACCACCCCAATGGCGCGCGATACCACCACGGGCAGGGACGCTTCCGGCACTCGGCGTGATAACACCACGGGTATGGATAACTCGGGCACACGGAGCGACACGGTGGCACGTGCGCCGCGACGCGATCGGAACTAACAGTAGCCAGCCTAACCACTTCCTCCTGGTTTACGCTGGACAAAACCGGGCCCTGGCGGCCCGGTTTTTTTGCGTCTTCCCCTTCCCTCGCGCCGCCATTGCGTGGGAGTTTTCCGACAGTCGTTTCCAGCCAGGACGGACAGAGCCATTGTGTCGGGCGCTCTATCTTCCGTCCTGTCGCCCACATGCATGCCGCCCGCGCGAGGGGCGCTCTCTTTCCAACAGTCACTCGAGGAGCTCACATGGAAACGCTTCTGCCCATCTGGATCATCGGCGCGTTCCTGATCTACGCCATCATCGACCTGATCCGAACGCCTACGGCGTCGGCGCCATCTACCCGTCAATCCTGGATCGAAGATCCTGCAGCTTTCCCGAGTCTTGACGGCAATCCCGCCCGCTGAGGAAGGTTTGTAAGTGGTGTCCGGGCCCCGCTCTTTTGTGGCCCTATCCGCCGCCGATCCCGCCACCGTATTTTCACTTCGTCCACCGGAACCATCATGCTGACTTCCAACGTCACCGCCCCTCAAGAACTTCAACGCGCGCATTCACCGTCAAACGCTGATGCGGAAACCGCAGCCATGACAGCGAGCGCTGTGTCGTGGGGCGCGATCGCGGCCGGCGCCGCCGCCGCCGCCGCGCTATCGCTGATCCTGCTGATTCTTGGCACCGGTCTGGGTCTCTCGTCGGTATCGCCCTGGGCGCAGGACGGGATCAGTGCAGCCACCTTTGGCGTGTCGACCATCCTGTGGATTACTTTCACGCAGATCGTTGCGGCCGGCGCCGGCGGGTACCTTGCGGGACGTTTGCGAACCCGTTGGGCGGCTACCAACGCCGACGAGGTGTATTTCCGGGATACGGCGCACGGCTTCCTCGCGTGGGCCGTGGCTTCACTGGCGACGGCGGCCTTGCTGACAACGGTCATTGGCTCGATCGTCGGCGGCGGCGTGAAAACGGGTGCTGCCATCGTTGGCGGTGCCGCCACGACTGCGGCAGGCGCCTTGGCCGCGGGTTCTGAAGTGGGGAAACCCGCCGGTGCCGGCGGTTCCCTGGACTATGTCGTCGATACCCTGTTTCGCAAAAATGTGAACGCGACGGCTACTGCTGCCGCCAACCCTTCAGGCAGCGCCCCACAGGCGGCGGGCGGCACCACCACCGGAACGACCGCCGAAGTAACTCGCGTATTTGCGTACGCACTGCGGACAGGAACGATGCCGGCGGAGGATGTGCGCCAGGTCGGGCATATCGTCGCCCAGCGCACCGGCCTGACACAGCCGGAAGCGGAAAAGCGCGTAACGGACACGCTTGCGCGCTTCCAGACCACGCTGCGTGAAGCGGAAGCTACCGCCAAAGAGGCGGCCGACAAGGCCCGCAAGGCTTCCGCCTACGCCGCGCTTTGGTTGTTTATTTCGCTCCTCATCGGCGCCTTCGTGGCCAGCCTCGCGGCCACCTACGGCGGCCGGCAGCGCGATCTCTGAGCACGCACTTCCCCTCTTTTATTTCAGGAGCCTCCCATGCGTTCACTACTGCTGCTGTTTCTCGGTATTCCCATTCCGATCATCATTCTGATCGCGCTCTTCACCTGAGCGCCCACCGTGGGTTTCCCCAAGCGAAAAAGATAATCGCCCATGAGGTGCCCCGGAAGTAAAGCGACGAAGTCAGGCCCCAACCCATGATGGAATACACCGCCGCCTACGCGGCGACCGCTGTCGCAATGGTGGTCCTCGACTTTTTCTGGCTGACGGTGATCGCCAAGCGGCTCTACCGGAACGAGATCGGCCACCTGATGGCAGACCGGCCGAATCTCGCGGTCGCCGCGCTGTTCTACCTGCTCTTCGCCGGCGGCATCGTGGTGTTTGCCGTGGCGCCCCACGCTGCTGCGGAGGGGTGGCACCAGACGCTCGTCGCGGGGGCCCTCTTCGGCTTTTTCGCATACGCGGCCTACGATCTGACCAACCTGGCGACGCTGAAGCGCTGGCCCGTGGCTCTTTCGCTGATCGACATGGCCTGGGGCACGTTGGTCACCGCCTTGTCCGCCGTGGCGGGCAAGGCAGTGCTGGACTGGATTATTGCCGGCTGAACCAACCCACCACTTCTCCAACGCGCGGCCCGATCTGCGCTGATCGCAGCACACTTACAGGACATTTCTCATGCCCCAACCCAAACGCCCCAAACCGGCGCCCGCCCGTCTGACCGGCCTCGATCCGTCGCCCGCCGACGCCAACCGCTCCGAACAGGCGGCGTCAGCGCTCGCGCAGGCACCGGGCGAATCGCTCACTACCAACCAGGGCCTGCGGATCAGCGACAACCAGAATTCGCTGCGGGCCGGCGCCCGCGGGCCGACGCTGCTGGAAGACCACATCCTGCGCGAAAAGATCATGCATTTCGACCACGAACGCATCCCGGAACGCGTTGTGCATGCGCGCGGCGCCGGGGCGCACGGGGTCTTCGAACTCTACGAGTCGATGCGCAAGGTCACGAAAGCCGGCTTCCTGCAGGATCCCAAGGTGAAAACGCCGGTGTTCGTCCGCTTTTCCACCGTGGCCGGTTCGCGCGGCTCGGCGGACACCGCGCGCGATGTGCGCGGCTTCTCGGTGCGGTTCTACACCCCGGAAGGCAACTTCGATCTGGTCGGCAACAACATCCCGGTGTTCTTCGTGCAGGATGCGATCAAGTTCCCCGATCTCATCCATGCGGTGAAGCCGGAGCCGCACAACGAGATTCCCCAGGCCTCATCCGCCCACGACACCTTCTGGGACTTCATCTCGATGGTGCCGGAAACCACGCATACCATCCTGTGGGCGATGTCCGACCGCGCCATTCCCCGCAGCTTTCAGATGATGGAAGGTTTCGGCGTGCATACCTTCCGCTTCATCGATGAAGCGGGCGACGCCTGCTTTGTGAAATTTCACTGGAAGCCCGTGCTCGGCGTGCATTCCCTGGTCTGGGACGAAGCGGTCAAGCTCGCCGGCAAAGATGCCGATTTTCACCGTCGCGACCTGTGGGAGGCCATCAACCGCGGCCAGTACCCGGAATGGGAGTTCGGCGTACAGATCGTGCCGGCGAAGGACGAGCACAAGTTCGATTTCGACCTGCTGGACGCGACCAAGCTGATTCCGGAATCACTGGTGCCGGTGCGCGTCATCGGCAAACTCACCCTGAACCGGAATACCGACAACTACTTCGCCGAGACCGAGCAGGTCGCCTTCCATCCGGGACACCTGGTCCCGGGCATCGATTTCAGCAACGATCCCCTGCTCCAGGGGCGGCTGTTTTCCTACACCGATACGCAGCTCTCCCGTCTGGGCAGTCCCAACTTCCACGAGATCCCCATCAATCGCCCGCTGGCCGCGGTGGACAACAATCAGCGCGACGGCCACATGCGGCACACCATCGTCAAAGGGCGCGTGAGCTACGAGCCCAACACGCTCGGCGGCGGCTGCCCGATGCAAAGGCCTTGGGAACAGGGCGGCTTCGTCAGTCATGCCGAACCCATGGAGGGCGAAAAGCAGCGCGTCCGCAGCCCGAGTTTCGCGGATCACTTCTCGCAACCGGGGCTATTCTGGCGGAGTCAGGCGGATTGGGAGCAGCACCATATCGTTTCGGCCTTCTGCTTTGAGCTGGCCAAAGTGGGCGTTCCCGCCATCCGCGAGCGCATGGTGTCGAACCTCACGCAGGTCGATGCCACGCTGGCGAAACGGGTGGCCGACGGGCTGGGCATGCCTGTTCCGCCACCGCCGCCGGGCGCGAAGGGTCTGCCCCGTACTGATAAACCCAAGTCGGATGCCGCGCTGAGCATGGCGATCACCCGCAAGGACTCCATCGCCGGCCGCGCGGTCGCGGTGCTGGTGGCGGACAAGGTCGACGGCACCGCGATCGACGCGATGCGCAAGGTATTGGAAGCCGGCGGGGCCACCCTCAAGTTGATCGCGCCGCGCCTGGGCGCGATCAAGAGCAGCGATGGCGCGCCGATCGTGCCCGATCACAGCCTGCCGACCGTCTCCTCGGTGTTGTTCGACGCCGTGTTCGTGCCGGGCGGTAAAGCCAGCGCGGAGGCTTTGTGCGCCGACGCCAATGCCGTGCTGTTCGTGAAAGAAGCCTACAAGCACGGCAAGGCCATCGCCGCGAGCGACGAAGGCCACCTGCTGCTGGCCACTGCGGCGGCGTCGGCCGGCGCCCCGGATGGGGACTTTCAGGGCGAAGGCGTGATCGCCGTGTCGGGAAAGTCCGTCAACAGCGGATTCGCCAGGCGTTTCGCCACCGCCATCGGCCAGCACCGCTTTCCCGGGCGCCCCGATCTGGAGGTGATCGTGGCGTAGCGGGTGGTGAGATGCAGGCTGCCGCGACGCTGAAGGATGCCCACATGGAAGCGACGGCTACCGTAGAACGCGATCTCCGCACCGGCAGGCCTTACTGGCTACGCGGCGGGGAACCGCGTGTGCCCAGCGCGCCGCTCGCCGGGAACCTGCGCGTGGATGTCGCCGTCGTCGGCGCCGGGGTCAGCGGGGCGCTGGTGACCGACGCGCTGCTGCGCGCAGGCAAAAGCGTCGTCGTGCTGGACCGCCGCGGCGCGGTCAAGGGCTCGACCCCCGCCAGCACCGCCTTGCTGCAGTTCGAGATCGACCAGCCGCTGATCCACCTGACCCGGAAGCTCGGGCGCGAGCGCGCGGTACGTGCGTACTGGCGCTCCGCCACGGCTGTCGATTTCCTGCGCGGCCGGATCGCCGACCTCGGACTGCGCTGCAGCTTCCGCGAGCGTCAAACCGTGTACTTGCCGGGCAACGTATTGAACGTCACCGAGTTGAAACGGGAGACGGCGGCGCGGGCGGCAGTGGGCTTGCGCTCGCGGTTCATCGGCGCGGATGAACTCCGCGCGCTGACCGGTATCGAGCGTCCGGGAGCCATCCTTTCCACCGGCGCCGGTGAGCTCGATCCGGCGGCGTTGGTTGCCGGTGTGTGGCGGTCCGCGCTGTCCCGCGGTGCCCGCATCCACGCCCCGACCGAAGTGCTCGATATCGAGCCGGGCCGTGCCCACGTCACGCTGACGACCGCCGATGGCCATGCGGTCCGCGCCAGCCACGTCGTGTTCGCCACCGGCTACGAACTGGTAAAGCTCATCAAGCCGCGCGGCTACCAGGTGAGTTCCACCTGGGCCCTGACGACGGTGCCGCAACCGGGCCGCTTGTGGCCCAGCCGCTGCCTCATTTGGGAGGCCGCCGATCCCTACCTTTATCTGCGCACCACGCTGGATGGCCGGGTGATCGCCGGCGGCGAGGACGAAGCGTTCGCGAGCGAGGTGAAACGCGACGCGCTGCTGCCGAAGAAGATTCTGGCCATCCGTCGCAAGCTGGCCCGGCTGCTGCCAGCCATCGATACGACACCCTCGTTCAGTTGGGCCGGTTGTTTTGGCGCGAGCGCCACCGGGCTGCCCGCCATCGGCGCGATCCCGGGTGCGCCCCGTTGCTTCGCCGTGCTGGGCTATGGCGGCAACGGCATCACCTTCAGCGCGATCGCCGCGCAGGTGATCCAGCGGGCCATCCTCGGCCTGCCCGATCCCGACGCCGACCTGTTCGCGCTGCGAGCGTAGCGCTGCGCGAGGCCGCGCGGGATGACGGTGGGTGCCTGCGCCCTTCAGAATTCAAGCGCCGCGTTCACCCCCGCGAACCAGTTGCGTCCCGGCGCCGGTTCGTAATAGCGGCCATTGGCATCGCCCACGATCACCGAACCGACGTATTGGCGATTGGCGAGGTTGTCGACCCTCACGAATTCGGAGAGCGTCCACCCGCGGGCTTTTTGCGTGAATCCAGCACTGGCTGCCAGCAGCGCATAACCCGGCGCGGCCTGACTGTTGGCGTCGTTAACGAACACCCGCGTGACCGCCCGGCCTTCCATCGCGGTGCGAAATCCCGTGCCCGGATGCCGCCATCGCAGCTCGGCGTAGGCCTGACCGGCCGGCACGCCCGGAAGCTGGTTGCCGGAAGGCACGGTGACCGGCGGCACGCCGCTGGCGAAGGGCTGGGCGTAACGCGCGTCGAGCCAGGTCCCGGCGGCATAAATGTTGAAGTTGTTGGGCAGTGCGCTTTCCGCGCTGAGTTCGACGCCGTCACGGCGCGTGCGCGCGGCGTTGGTGAACGTGGTGCGTCCTCCGCTTGCCGTGTCGATCACGATTTCATCATTGGTCGCGATCGTGAACAGGGCGAGGGTGGCCCGCATGGCGGCGGCGGGACGATACTTGAAGCCGATTTCCGCCTGCCGGCTGCGCGCGGGCTGCAAGGCGAAATTGAGTCCGCTGGCACCGCCGGGACGGTAGGCGAGTTCCGCGAAGGTCGGCGTTTCGAAGCCGCGACCGAGACTGCCGTAGAGGCTGACCGTGTCGGTGGCGCGAAAGACGGCACCCGCCACCGGGTTCCATTGCGCGTAGGTCACTGCTCCGCTGTCATCCGGGTTGCCGGCGGCCACGAAATAGTCGCTGGAACGAAACGCGACTCTGGTGCGCAGCAGTCCCGCGGACAGCGCCCACCGGGGCGTCGCCTGCCATTCGGCCTGCAGAGCAAGATTGGTGTTGGACGCACGGTCGTGCTCGTCCCTTTTCAGTGCGCCGGTCACGCCGAGGTCATTGATATAGCCCTTGCGCGCTTCGTTCTGCACGTCGTAACTGAGGTTGGCGGTCAGCGTCAGCGGCTGGACCTCGCCCCATGTATGCGACCACTGGAACCCGGCGCCGCCGAATCCGCGCGCGAGATCAATCACACCGCCGGACGAGGTGGGCGCCGCCTGCGCCGCGAGCGGGATGGCCAGGCGCTGCGTCACCTGGCGGTCGCCGCCATAAGCCATGACCTGAAAGGCATGCCCATCGACCGACCAGGCGTAGGTGGCGCCGAGTTGCCCCTGCCGCACCGCTTTTCCGGTGTTGAAGGCGGTGGCCAGCGCGTTGGACTGGCGGGGATCAAGCATGACCTGTGCGCGGGTCAGGCCCAGCGGATCCTGCGCTTCCGGCTGGTCGAGCCCGTTCACGATCACCGTCAGCACGCCGGGGCCGAATGCCGAGAATTTGAGCTTGGCGTTGAACTGCTCGCGGGTGGCGGCGCTGTGCGAGCGGTAGCCGTCGGTCTGGAAGCGCGAGGCATCGATCAGCGTATTAAACGTCCCGAACGTGCCGCCTGCCTGCAGGTGGTAGCGTGAGGTGCCGTAGGAACCGAAGGTAGCGCCGCCCGTCACGGTGGGTTGCGCGGGACCGTCGGCGGTGAAGAGCTGGATCACCCCGCCGGGCGCATTGCCGTACAGGTTGGCGAAATTGCCGCGCAGCACCTCGATGCGGTCGGCGGACGACAGATCGAAGCTCGCGGTCTGGCCCTGGCCATCGGGCATCGTTTGTGGAATGCCGTCCGCGATGAGTCGGACGCCACGCACGCCGAAGGCGGACCGCGCGCCATAGCCCCGCGAGATGATCGGCTGGTCCTGCGCATAGTTGCCGCGGTTCGGGGCGTAGATCCCGGGCACGCGGTTCAGGGTTTCGGACACGTTGATCTGGGGGCGGTCATCCCGGATGGTGCTGCCGTCGATGACATCCACCGCCGCCGGGATCTGGAGCGCATCGCGGCCGATGCGGGTGGCGGAGACTGAGGTTTCAGGCAGGGTGGTTTGCGCGAACGCCAGTGAAAGCCACGTCATCGCGGCGGCGGCGGAAGCGACGTGTAGACCGTTCATGGCGTGCCGGCGGAAGGAGAGGAATCGGTGAGCATGTTCCGCCTAACGATGGCCGCCGGCACTCAGGCTATGTCCTACACCTCATTCAGGCTGACGCTGACTTGCGCGGGGGTCCTCTGTGCAAGCATCGACTGAGTCAGCCAACCGGAGTGGTTTATGCCCGCCAGCACACGCCGTACGCTGTGCAGCACCTTGATTCTCGCGCTCGTTCTCGCCGCCTGCGGCGACACGGCGACCCTGCCAGAGCATGCCGACACCGGCCCGCAGCCCACCCTGCCGAGGCCCAATCCGCCCGCGATCCCGACAGTGCTCATCGCGCCAGCGGTGCGATGGCCTGAAGGCGTGACGCCGGTGGCGGCGCAGGGGTTCGCGGTCAATGCGTTCGCGCTAGGCTTGGATCATCCGCGCTGGCTCTATGTCCTGCCCAACGGCGACGTATTGGTGGCGGAGTCGAACGCCCCGCCCAAGCCGGGCGACGGCAAGGGTATCAAGGGCTGGATCATGAAACGGGTCATGCAGCGCGCCGGCGCCGGAACCCCGAGCGCCAACCGCATCACCTTGCTGCGGGATGCCGACGGCGACGGCATCGCGGAAACGCACACCGTTTTCCTGCGCGACCTGCATTCGCCTTTCGGCATGGCCTTGATCGGCGATCAGCTCTATGTCGCCAACACCGATGCGGTCGTCCGCTTCCCGTACCAGACCGGCGATACGCAGATCACCGCGGCGGGTACGAAAGTCGCCGAGCTTCCCGGGGGGCCGATCAACCATCACTGGACCAAGAACATCCTCGCCAGCCGCGACGGCAAACTGTTGTATGCCACGGCGGGTTCGAACAGCAATGTCGCCGAGAACGGCATCGAGAACGAGGTCAACCGGGCGGCCGTGCTGGAAATCGATCTCGCCTCCGGCAAGACCCGGCTGTTTGCGTCGGGCCTGCGCAATCCGAACGGCCTCGGCTGGGAGCCGAAGAGCGGCGTGCTGTGGACCGTGGTCAACGAACGCGACGAGCTGGGCAGCGACCTCGTGCCGGACTATCTGACCTCGGTGCGGGACGGTGCGTTCTACGGATGGCCCTACAGTTACTTTGGCCAGCATGTCGATGCGCGGGTGAAACCGCCGCGGCCCGATCTCGTCGCGAAGGCGATTGCCCCGGATTACGCGCTGGGCGCCCATGTCGCGCCCCTGGGGATGGTGTTCTACGAAGGCACATTGTTGCCGCAGCGTTATGCAGGCGGCGCGTTCATCGGTTTGCACGGCTCCTGGAACCGCAAGCCGCGCAGCGGCTACAAGCTCGTGTTCGTCCCGTTCGTGCAGGGGCGGCCGGCGGGCCGGATCGAAGACGTGCTGACGGCTTTCGTCAATGCCGAAGGTCAGGCGTACGGCCGGCCGGTCGGCGTGGCGGTGGACAAGGCGGGTGCGGTTCTGGTGGCCGATGATGTCGGCAACGTGATCTGGCGAGTGACGCCGGCACGCGCGCAGCCGCGGTAACCGGAGAGCGTGCCTCGACTACCGAACATTGCCAGGGAAGCGGCTCATGGCGACTTAGGCTGCCCGCTGCGGGAGCCGTGGGCGTGCGCGTAGACCCAGGTGAACTCCGCACCCAGCAGAAAGATCTGCGCGGAGTAGTACACCCAAACGAGCAGCACCGCGAAGGAGCCCGCGGCGCCGAATCCGGACACGAGCGTACTCCTGCCCAGATAAAGGCCGATCAGCGATTTGCCGATCGTAAACAGCAGGGCGGTGGCGGTGGCGCCGATCCAGACGTCCCGCCACTGGATGCGTGCGCGCGGCATGATCTTGTAGATCAAGCCGAACATGACGGTCACCAGGCCGAAACTGATGAAGAAGTTGATCCATTCGAGCAGGGCCGCCCAGGGCCCGGCCGCGGGCGACCACCACTGGCCCAGCACGGCGAGCGCGGTCGAAACCACCAACGACACCATGAGCAGGAAGGCCAGCGCCAGAATCATGCCGAAGGACAGCACCCGCGCGCGCAGCAGCATGAACCAGCCGGCCGAGCGGCGGGCCGGCGCGCGCCAGATGCGGTCGAGGGCGTCCTGGAGTTCGCCGAACACCGAAGTGGCCCCGATCAGCAACAGGATGCTGCCCGCGATCGCCGCCGCCGCGCTGCGCGCCGGCTCGCTGACGCTGGAGATCAGTGCTTCGATCGCGCGCGCACCCTCCGCGCCCATCAGGCCGTCGAGTTGCGCGAGCAGCTCGCCCCTGGCGGCCTCGGCGCCGAAGACGTAGCCAGCCACCGCGATGACGATCAGCAGCAGGGGTGCCAGCGAGAACGCCGTGTAGTAGGCGAGTGCCGCGCCCATGCTGGGGGCGTAGTCATCCAGCCACGAGTTGACGGTATCGTGGACGAGCGTGCAGAAGTCTTTCCACACGGCAAGCGCCGTGCCTTGCGGCTGATGACGACGCGGGCGCGCGAGCGGGGCATCGCCGCGGCTTTCACCTTGAGGGGGCCTGCGCGGGGTTTTGGTCGGTAGGGGTGCTTTCATGCGCGCATCTGCATGCGTTCCATGTTCATCAGGGTCGCCCGCATGGCGTTAACGGGAAAGAAAGACCGCAACGGGTTTCAGGGGGTCGATGCGTTCGAACGCCAGCTTGCAGATGCCCACCAGCGGCGCCCCGAGGAAGATGCCCCACGGTCCCCACAGCCAGCCGAAAAAGAGCAGGCCCAGAAAGATGGCGGTGGCGTTGGTCTGCGCCAGCCGGCTCTGCGTCCAGGTGGATACGCCCAGGCCGATGATCGTGGAGAGCAACACCACGACCGCGCCCACCAGCAGCGCGTACGAGTAGGAGCCTGACTGGAAGAATGCCCCCAGCACGCTGGCGACCATCAGCAGACCCATGCCGGCATAGGGCACCAAGCGCAGGAGCATCGCGGCAACGCCCCACAGCAGTGCACCCTTCACGCCCAGTGCCGCAAACGCGCCGGCGATGGCCACGCCGAGCAGGACATTGACCGCCAGCGTCCACAGCAGGTAGCCGCCGAGCTGCTTTTCGATTTCGCCAAGGATGCGCAGTGCCTCCTTTTTTTCGCCGAGCGCAGGGCCGGCGACATCGAGCAACTTCCGCCGGAACAGGTCGCCCGATACCAGGATGAAGAACGCCAGCATGACGACGAGGATGGCCTGCGCGGCGCCCGTGACGAGCTCGGCTGCGCGCGCCATCACGAGGGTACCCAGCCAAGTGCTTACCGGCGGTGGCGGTGGCGGTGGCGAAGGGTTCCGGGCGGCCGCGCCGGGGCCCGCGGCGGATTCCACGGCGGCGCGATCCAGTTCGCGCGCAGTGTCCCGCATATCCTGCATCAGGTTGCCCTCGCTGTTGACGTTGCGCAGCGACAGCCGCAAGCGCTGCGCGACCCGCGGCAGGTCGGAAACGACCGCGCGCACGTCATCCGCCAGCAGGTAGCTGATGCCGGTGAGGGTGGCGAACATCAAGGCGAGAGCGAGGCTGGCGCCGATGACGCGGGGCACGCGCCATGCCGCTAACCAGTCCACGATCGGCCACAACAGATAGGCGAGCAGAATGCCCAGCAGCAGCGGCACGAAGAAACTTTCCCCCCACCGCAGGATCGCGATGACCGCGATGGTCGCGATGATGTAGAGCGGCCAGGAAGTGATCGACGGCGCGACGGTGACCGGGGCACCGACCGGGGCGTCCGCTGCTGTGGAGGGGGCGACCACGGACGGCGCGAGGGCAGGCGCAGGCGCTTCGGCCGTCGACCGGTCGCCCACCCCCGCTGGTGGTGGAGGACCTAGCGGGTCAGGATGCATATCATCCCCGGGGAAACTCCGCCGGGAGCATCCGGCAAGTGGCGCCGCCTTGTGCGGCGGCGGGCGTTAGTAGCGGTAGACTGCGTTCTGATACACGCTGACGCGCTCGCCCACACCCACGCCCGGCGGGTTTTCCATGCGAATCGTCTGATAGTTGCCGTTGTCCATGCGAACGCGCACGTTGTAGTCCTCGTCGCGCGTCGTGTTGCCGGTGCGTTTGGCCACCTCGTTGCCCGCTACCGCGCCGCCGACTGCGCCGATGACCGTCGCCGCAGTCTGCCCGCGACCGCTGCCGATCTGGCTACCCAGCGCGCCGCCGGCCACGCCGCCGATCACCGCGCCGACGATCTGGCGGGTTCCGGTGTCCGAACTGGTGCTGTTCTGCACCACGTCGATGGCCTCGACCCTGCCGTAACCAATGAATGCCGCATCGCCTACGGTCGTGGCGGACGGGGTGTTGGAGGTGTTGGACGGGTTGGACGCGTAGGGCGCAGATTCGCACCCGGACAGGACGACAATGCCGGCCGCCAGACATGCCGCTGTGAAACCGTGCTGGATGTTCTTCATGGGAATCTCCTGAATGCCGCTGGGAACGGGAGCGATCCGCGGCGCATGCAACCAGTATCGGGGGGGGGCTCAGGTCTGTCGCGCGGTGGTTTCCGATATCCGTGTAGGCGGCCGGCTACGGCGCCGTGCTGTGCCGGCGGCCGCGTGCGGGCCGTTTCAGCACGCTGATACTGCCGTCGGTAATGGAGCGGTAATCCCCCGCCATGGCGTTCTTCGCGGCGTCCACGATGAGCACCAGCACAGGGGCTCGGCGATCCCCACCGAGCCGGTGTCACGGCGCATGAGCAGCCGGAGCAGTACGAACAGAAACCAGTAGAGGACGCTCCCGCGTACGCTGGGTTCGAGCGGGAATACGCTGAAGGCGAACAGCGCTGCCTTAGTCGACGGTTACCGGAGACGATGCTTGAGAGCGCGCAACCCGCGCACGGCTTCGCGCCGGCTCACCGGCAGCCATGGATCAATCAGGGGGTTCGCGCGCAGCCACCCGCCCAGGCCCGTGGCGAGCGCGAAAAATACGCTGGCCAGCCCGATCGCCATCCACACGCGGTACGGGGTGTCCCAGGCCCACGCCAGCAGAGCGACGCAGGCCAGGGCGATCCCGAACATTGCGGCGCCGCTGGCGATGGCGACGATGACCAGTTGGCGCAGCCGCCATTGCAATTCCTGCCGCGCTTCGACGAGCACGGTGGCGCCAAGTTCTTCGGCGAACGCCAGCGCGTCGTGTGCCGTCTCCCGGGTGCGCTTGAACCACATGACGAAACGCCGATCCCGAATGCCGCTAAGGCAGCGCTTTCACAGGCACCAGCGACACTTCGCCGTTGGTTGCGGCGGCGGCGGGGTTGCGTCCCTGCATGCCGCGCTGGAGCACGGGACAAGTGCCGTCTTCGCCCGGTCCGGTCTCCAGCAGCGCGAACAGGGCCGCCAGGGGATTGATCAGACTGAGGATGAGGGCGGCGGCGCCGCGCGCGGCCAATGGCGCCGGATCCGGCGTGAGTCGCGGGTTCGCCAGCGTGCCGGTGACCAGGATCGGCGTGCGCACCGACAGGAAGCTCACGCTTTTGGGCGCCTGCACGATCCTCAACTTGAGCGTCTCGTCGCCCAACCGGGCCTCGCCGGTGAGATTGAGCACGGTGGATTCGGTCTCGATGACGGCGATGGCGGGGGTCACCAGCCCCTGTTGCGCGCGCAGGTCGATCGCCGCGCACTGCACGCTCTCCGGGTTTTTGCCCAGCAGGCTCGCCAGCACGCGCGCGCCGTCGAGATCGGCCAGCGCGGGCAAAACGCTGGGCACGCGGCCGTTCGCCAGCAACAGGGTGGCCCTGCCATCGGCGGTGCCGAGCAGCGTCGCCACGGCGTTGCCGCGGCCCTGCAGATCGAAGGTTCCGGAGAGGATGCCCGCCGCTTCGCCCATCGCGGCCTGCTTCGGGAATATTTTGGCGACGCGAACGTCCCGCAGGCGGCCTTGCACGCTGCCGGCGACGACGGGTTGCCGCGCGTCCAGGGTGACTTTCGCCCGCAGCGTGCCGTCGGCCATGCCGAACGTGAGGGGATTGATCACGATCTGCGCGTCGCGCAGACGAAAATCCGCGTTGAAGTCGTCGAACGGGAAGTCGGCCGCGCGGACCACCCGTTTCGCGGTGAGCGTCACGTGGGCGTTCAGTTGGTGGATGCGCGTGAGGTCGATCGCACGCGCCGGCAGCACGCGTCCCGGCGTGCGCGCGCTCGCGTCCGGCGTGCGGCCGATCAACGGCCCGAGATCCGCGAGGTCCAGCAGCGTAGAGGTGAGTTTCGCTTCGAGTTCCGGTTTCGCGCCCCCGGTGACGACCGAGACTTTGCCCGCAATGTCGCTCGCACCGACCTTGCCCTTGAGGTCCGAGCTTTCCCAGCGCTGCCCCGTCTTGCTCAACAGTCCCGACACCGCATAGGGCGGGGTTTCCGGCAGCGGCACCCCGAAGAGCGGCGCCAGCCGGCGAAGGCTGGGCCCGTTCACCCGGTAGCGGAGCGATGCGTTTTCAAAACGGACCAGACCGGTGACTTCGCCGTTCACTTGCACCTGTGTCCCGGCGATGCGCCCCTCGGCACTGATGGGCAGACGTTGTGAGAGATCCTGCAGCGCCAGGAGAGAGGCCGTGGTCCCTTTCACGTCGACCGCTTCGCCGCGAAACCGTCCTTTCACGGCAAAGTGCAGGCCAGCCGCGCCGGCGCCGGGCCGGTCGATCAGCGTGGCTTTGAGGCGCGAGTCGGTCAGCGCATCCCGGTATTCCAGCCGGCCATCGTCGACCTGGAGCGCGTCGATACGCGGTGTGCTGCCGGCCTCGCGCTGTTCACGGTCGAATTGCCAGGTCGCGCGTCCATCGGCCAGACGCTCCAGACTGACGACCGGACGGATGAGGGCAAGATCAAGCAGGTGTACGCGTCCCGCCAGCAAGGGCAGTAGCGCCATCTGGAACTCCACCACGTCCGCCGTGAGCAGCGTTTTTGATTCGGCCCAGTCCGGATTGGAAAAGCGGACGGTTTCGAAGCGCAATCGGGGACCGAAAGGACGCCACTGCCACGTGCCGTCAACGGGGCCCTCGATGACGAGAGCGCGTCCCGTGGCGGCGCTCACCCGCGATTCGATGGGACCTTTGAGCCAGTTCCAGTCGAAGAGTCCGATTAACAGCGCACACCCGAGCACCAGCCCCGCGGCCACGATGGCCAGGGTCCGACCCCAGTGCCTGCGGCGCGAGTCGGGCGCAGGTATTTTTGTTTTCAGCACCCGGGTCCGCAGCGACGGTCATGCGCCGACCACCAATAGCCGGAGGACCACATGCCGTACATGCCCCGCTGGCGAGCGAGGCCCAGCCCCGCCCCCGCGAGCAGTGCGCCGGCCAGAATCGTGAGTGGGAGCGTCAGGTACATCGGCGTGATGTCATCCGCTTTGTTGTGCATGTTCAGAGACCTGAATGCGCCGTGCTGGGGGACCGCTTGTAACGGTCGTGAGGGTTCCCGCTGCCATCCGTATCCCAAGCCTGGATGGCGGCTTCGTCCGACGCACGCCGTTCGTGCGCCTTGCGCTCGCGCCAGGCGCGGAAGGCGTATCCCGCGAGTGAGGTGAGGGCGGTGGCAAGCATTGCTTTGATGATTCGGTTTTTCATGAGGCTGAGCTCCAGGAGGAAAGGGGAACGGGCGATCGAACGATCAGTGAAGGCCGCAGTGTGGCGTCCAATGGGGGCGCGTCGGGTCAGCGGCAGCCGGAAATGGCTGTCAGCGCACGCTGACCGGCATGGCATGGCTCGTAGGACGCGGCCGACGGCGCAATCAGCGGCGCCCGAGCGGCAGGGCTTGCGGCGCTTGCCTATGCTGGGATCCATTGCCATCCAGGAGCCGAAGATGATTGCCCCGAATACTTTCCCGCCGCCTCCGCACCACCCGGTGCGCCCGGTTTCCACCATCACGGTGCTTGCGGGCGCTGTCCTCCTGTTGCTGGGGATGGCGGTGACGGCCGCGCTCGTCCTCGGCGCCAACACGGTCGCCGCCGCTGGCGTACTGGCGGTATGGACGGTGCTGCTGGGGTGGAGTCTGTCATCCCTGCGGAACCGAATCCCCGCGGGGGCGTGGTGGGGGCTGGCAACGGCGGGCAGCATATCCGTGCTGGCACAACTGCTGCTCCTGCAAAAGGGGGTGGCGGTGTTCATGCAGGTGAACTTCATCTCCCTGCACGCTTGGGCGCTGTTGTGCGCGGTCGCGCTCGCCGTCTACGTCTGCTTCGCCCCGCGCGAAGAGTGGCTGCCACTCGGGCTGTCCATCGTCGGCACCCTGGTGCTGTCGGCGCTCCTGCCGTTCATGCCACGTCCGTTGGTGCCCGGGCTGGTCGCCGGCACGCTCGGCGTGCTGCCCGCGATGCTAACGGCCTGGTTCCTGATGCGCGGTCTGGCGGCGGGGCAATCGCAAGGGAGCAGGGAGCCGCGTAAACTGAAGGTATGGCCCGTCGCCAGCAGCCCAAGCGCTCCGATCTCGAGCTGATCCTCCACGCGTTCGCGTTCGCCGCGGACAAGCATCGCGACCAGCGGCGCAAGGACGTCAAGGCCTCGCCCTACATCAACCACCCGATCGCGCTGGCGAACGTGCTGGTGAACGAGGGCGGCATCACGGACGCGGAAACCATCTGCGCGGCGCTGCTGCACGACACGGTGGAAGACACGGACACCACGCCAGCACAGCTGCGCACCGAGTTCGGTCCCCGCATCCGCGACATCGTGCTCGAAGTGACGGACGACAAGGCGCTGCCGAAGGCGGAGCGCAAGCGCCTGCAGATCGAGCACGCGGGCACCGCCAGCCGCAAGGCCAAACTCGTCAAGCTGGCCGACAAGATCTGTAACGTGCGCGACATCGCGCAAGCGCCGCCCGCACAGTGGAGCCTCAAGCGGCAGCAGAAGTATTTCGACTGGGCGAAGAAAGTCGTCGACCGCGTGCGCGGCGTCAACGCGCCACTGGAATTCGCGTTCGACAAGGCTTACAGCCGCCGGCCGCGCTAGCGCCTGTTAGGGACCTAAACGTGCGTGGCAACCGTTTAGGAAAGCGCTGAAAAACATATCATTCGTCATTCCGGCGCAGGCCGGAATCCAGTGAAATGAATGCGCTGGGCACCGACCTTCGCCGGTGTGACGTGGTAAATCAGAGCTTCCTTAGGTCCAAAAACAGGCTCTGGTGCTCAGACAGCGGTAGGGCGTCGTTCCCGGTTCGCGGCCAGGCCATGCAGCACGTCGATCACCTGATCAAACTCAAGCGATTTGTCGAAGAAGTAATTGGCGCCCAGCGCCAGGCAGCGCTCCCGAAAAGTCCTGGCCGCGTAGTTGGTCAGCACGATCTTGACCAGGTGCGAGAGCGCGGGCGCCGCCTGCAGGCGGGTCAGCAGGTCGAAGCCCGTGCCCTGCCGCAGATGCAGATCAATGATGACCGCATCGGCAGGCGTACTGGCGAGCGCCTGCAGGGCGTCTTCTGCCGTATCGGCGTGGCCTACGATCCTCAACACTCCCGAAGATTCCAGGGACTGGGCGAGCGTTTCCCGGATGGCGGGTGAATCCTCAACCAGAAAAATCCTATACCGAGACTCCATCGCGATTCGCTTTTCTTGTATGTAGCACTGCGCTCTCCCGGGCATTATTGTTTGGCTAAGCGCCTGACAATGCCATTCACCGCTTGGGGAGTTCATCGGTGTTTGTCCTACACGTTCCTGCGTTAGGTCTCCACGTTAGTCCAACAGGGCATTTTTGATCGCATAGTACGTGAGGTCAGCGTTGGTCTTGAGGTTCATCTTCTCCAGCACCCGGGAGCGGTAGGTGCTGACCGTCTTGACGCTCAGGTTCAGTTCGCCGGCGATATTCGTCGGGCTCTGGCCGGCGGCCAGCTTGCGGAAGATCTGGAATTCCCGCTCCGACAGGGTCTCGTGCAGCTTTTTGTCCGTGGGCCGTTCGAGCTCCGCGGAGACCAGGTCGGCGGCGGTTTCGCTCAGGTAGCGCTTGCCGCGCGCCACGATGCGAATCGCCCTGATCAGCTCCTCCGGCGGGGCATTCTTGGAAATGTAGCCGCTGGCGCCCGAGCGCAGCATGTTGACGGCGTAGTGGGCCTCGGGGTAGCCGCTGAGAATGAGGATGGGCAGTTCCGGCTTGAACTGCCGGAGGATGCGCAGGCAGTCGATGCCGTTCTTGTCCGGCATGGAGATGTCGAGCAGGACGACGTCGTACTCGCCGCCGCGCACCTTGGCGATGACTTCATCCCCGGTGGCGGCCTCGCCGGCGACCTGCATGTCGCCCTGTTCGGTGATGAACTGGGCGAAGCCGGCGCGGACGATCTCGTGATCGTCGGCGATCAGGATGCGGATGGTCGGTTGCATGGACATGACGTAAAGATCTCCTGAATCTCCTAGGTGGTGAGCGGGCAGGCTGGCAGGGCGGCCTGCGGGGATCAACGATGCTAACCGACCCCGGGGTGGTCCCGCCGTCAGATGAATCCTACGTGTGGCGGCGGGAGCTGCCGACTGAGCGTTGGCTGGCCGCCGCGTAGAGTCCCTTCATACCTTGTGAAGGGGGCCCTGGCGTGACCGTTTTCGATATCACCTGTGAACTGGAATACGCCGTGGCGGACCTGACGGAATTCGTGTTCAACGTGCAATCCGTCAACACGGCGCACCAGCGGGTGCAGCACGAATCTCTGTGCATCGACGGCATGCCGGACTACACCGAGCACGTGGAGCCGGTTTTTGGTACCCGCTACGTGCGCGGCCGTGCGACAGCCGGCAGCGTGCGCTTGCAGTACCGTACGGGACTCACCGTCGCCTACGCCTGCGCGGAGCCGCACCAGTTGCCCGAGCGTGAGGTCGCCGATCTGCCGGTGGAAACCCTGCAATTCCTGTCGCCCAGCCGCTATTGCCCGTCCGACCGCATGCACGAGCTGGCCATGCGCGAGTTCGGCCATCTGCCGCGGGGGTATGCCCGGGTGGAAGCGGTGTGCGACTGGGTGCATGGCCGCATGCGCTTCGCGCCCGGCACCACCAACTGGACCAGTTCGGCGCTCGATGCGCTGGACCAGGGCGGCGGGGTGTGCCGGGACTTCGCGCACGTGACGATTTCCCTGCTGCGCGCCCTCAATATTCCGGCCCGCTTCGTCACCGGCTACGACTACGGCGTGGACCCGAGCTACGGGCCCACCGATTTCCATGCCTACGTCGAGGCCTGGCTTGGCGACTGCTGGTGGATCTTCGACGCCACGCGTCTCGCCCCGCGCACCGGACTGGTCCGCATCGGCACCGGGCGCGATGCGGCGGACTGTGCGTTCGCGACCCTGTTCGGCGCGACCCGCTTCGTCGGCATGCGTCTCGATATCCAGCCGCTGAGCGGCCCCGTCGTGGACGACCCCAGCCTGGCCATCTCGACGGCCGGCAACGACGATGTGCTGCGCTGGCGCACGCCCGCCGCACGGGGACGTCTGCACCGGGTCGCCGCCTGAATCGCAATCGTTTGGACGTTTGGACGTTTGGACAACCCAGGAGAACGCAGATGAAAACGCTGTTCATGCTACTTACCGTCGCCGTATTCTCGGGCGCCTGCTCGAAAACACCCGAAGTCCCCAAGGTGCCGGATGCTCCCAAACCCAAGGTGGAAGCGCCGATGCAGCAAGGGGCGCCGGAGGTGAAACCGATGCCGGCTCCCAACGCCGTCGGCGGCGCGCCGACAGCGACGGACAGCGCGGCAACCGACCCCAAGGGCAACATGTCGAAAGCGCAGGAATCGAATTCCATGCCGATGTCGGGCCAGGCCGGCAGTCATTCGAGCCCCGCGCTGGACGGCGCGCCGACGACCAAGCGTTAAGCCGGTCTACCCGTGATGGCGACAGTCGAACGCGGCTTTACGCGCGCCACCCAGATCGCCGCGCCGCGGCGACCAGTACATGTGGGTTGAGGCCGTTGGCTGGGCGGCCGCGCTTGCCCTGCTGGCGACCATCCTCACGCAGGTCGCCAAGCAGTGGAACGATCGCACGTCGCAGGGCGTTTCGCCTTGGCTGTTCGCCGGCCAGATGGCGGCCTCGGCCGGCTTCGCGGTCTACAGTTTTCTGCTGGACAACACCGTGTTCATGGTCACCAACGTGCTGACGCTGGCCAGCGCGATCCTGGGCCAGGCGGTGGTCTGGCGCAACCAGCGGTTGCCGGTCCGGAAAAAAACCGGCTCCCGCTGACTTTACCAAACCTTAACCAAGGGTTTTTTCGGCGATCGCCAGTTGTCCGCAGATGTGGGCCGCCTCCATCGCCTGCTCCGCGGTATCGTAGAAGCGGGCGTTGATATCGTGCAAGGCTTCCTCGAAGCCCGGTTTAGAGATTGAGCAGCGCGCGATCCATTTTCCGGGCTGCGCGTCGGCGGCCACGGCGGTCGCCACTATTTTCCATGGGCCTTCCTGAAATACTTTGTTCATATCGGCTCCGTACCGATTATTCAAGCATGGTTCCGTTCCCGTTATCGGGGACTCTACCGAAAGAGTAGCCCGCTTTGGAGAGGACTCACGACCGTCCCCGCCCCACGTTGATGTAGGCGCAATCTCACACCAGATGCCGCAGGCGCCTGTTACCTGGCAAACAAACGCCCGTCGACAATAGCGTTCGCGCAGGGTGCCGTGCGCACGACGGAGAATCGACATGGCTAAAGCCCGACCGCTGGATCCGGGTGGCAATCATTTGCTCAATGCGCTGGCCCGCCAGGATTTTGACAACATCGAACAGCATCTCGAAACGGTATGCTTGGAGCCGGGACAGGTCATTTTCCGGCAAGGCGCCCCGATCGATCACCTCTACTTTCCGACCAGCGCGATCCTGTCCTGGATCGCGACCACCCGCCATGGCGAGCGCGTCGACGTTGGGGTCGTCGGTTGGGAGGGCATGGTGGGCATCCCGGAGCTGATCGGCTACGAGGCGTCCCCGTACGCCGTCGAGGTGGCGCTGCCGGGGGAAGCGATCCGGCTGAAGGCCAAGCGGTTCAAGGCCGAATTCGAGCGCTTCCATTCCCTACACACGGTCCTGTTCCGCTACACCCATACCGCCTTGATCCAACTCGCGCAGGCTAGCGCGTGCGACCGTCTCCACCGGGCGGAGGAGCGGCTGGCCCGTTGGCTGCTGATGGTGCACGATCGCGCGCCGACGGACGAGCTTCGGCTGACGCAGGAAATCCTCGCCGGCATGATCGGCGTGCGCCGCGAGACCGTGACCATGGTGCTCGGCGCCTTGCAGAAAACCGGCTTGATCCGGACGGGGCGCGGTCGCATCACCCTCCTCGATCGCGCCGGGATGGAAGCGGCGGCCTGCGAATGCTATCCGGTCATCCGGCGCGAGTTCGACCAGTTTCTGGGTATCCAGCAAGGTCCGGGAGAGCACGGTCTGCACGTCAGGTGCGCTACGGCGGCGCGCGCCGGTACCGCGCTGGCCGCAAGCCGCGCTTGACCTCCAGAGCGCGGAGGATGCTGTGGATCCTCGCCCCGGTGATCGCGACGCTGAGTGCGACGCTGATCGTGCAGAATTTCATTCCGCCGGAAAAGAAGATCGCGGAACGCGTGCCCAGGCTCTACGGCACCAGCGATTTGCAGTTCGTGCGCGTGATGGACCATCTGCTGGGCCCCGCCATCATGCAGGGCAACCGGGTGGACGTGCTGCTGAACGGGGAGGAAATCTTCCCGGCCATGCTGACAGCAATCCGGAGCGCGCGACATACGATCACCTTCGAGACTTTCATTTACTGGTCGGGCGGCATCGGCGAGACCTTCGCCGACGCGCTGGCCGAGCGCGCGCGCGCCGGGGTCAAGGTGCACGTGCTGCTCGACTGGGTCGGCAGCCTGAAGATGGAAGCGCACGCCCTCGATGCGATGCGCGAGGCGGGCGTCCAGATCGAAAAATACCATCCGTTGAACTGGTATTACCTCGCCCGCGCGAACAACCGCACGCACCGCAAGTTGCTGGTGGTGGACGGCCGCGTCGGCTTCACCGGCGGCGTCGGCATCGCCGATCTATGGCAAGGCCGCGCGGAGGATCCCGCGCACTGGCGCGACATGCACTTCCGCGTCGAAGGCCCGGCCGTCGCCCACCTGCAGGCGACCGTTTCTCGACAACTGGACCAAGGTGCCGGGCGAGGTACTGCACGGACCGGACTACTTCCCGGCGCTGACGCCGGCGGGCGACACCGCCGCCCATCTGTTCGCCAGTTCGCCCGCCGGTGGCGCGGAAAGCATGCACCCCATGTACCTGCTGGCGATCAACACGCTGACGGACGCGCTGAAGCGGGGCGTGCGCGTGCGCATCATCGTGCCGGGACAGCATATGGACGCCGAAACCGTCCGCCGCGCGTCGCGCGCCGGCTGGGGAGACCTGCTGGCGGCAGGCGCGGAGATTTACGAGTACGCGCCCACCATGTTCCACCTGTCTCTTATACACATCTGACGCTGCCGACGAATAGAGAGGTGTA
>ENA-ORBV01001948-ORBV01001948.1-microbial-mat-metagenome-genome-assembly--contig:-NODE-1948-length-44629-cov-12.220596_pt1 | contig 44629 bp, 24 predicted proteins | sample MGYA00237777_ERZ505514 | MGnify/ENA primary metagenome ERZ505514 (study PRJEB26160, sample SAMN06269048) | microbial mat metagenome | isolation source: Oligotrophic lake microbial mat | place... | reverse complement strand
GCGCATCGTGCGGGCGCGTGTGGCGGTGGACTCGGCGCGCTGGTCGGTGCCCGTGCCATCGCCGTTCGAGTTTCCGTCGAGCTCCGCGGCAGCGGCACCCGGCGACCATTCATGGCCGCTGAGGGAATCACCAACGGGCTGCTGCGACTCGGCCTCCGCTGCTGCGCCGACCGTCCCCGTCGCTGCGGGCGCGGAAGCAGGCGCGGCCGCTGCGCGGTTCGCGGGCGGATCGCACGGGTACGCGTAGACCTTGCAGTCGTACTTGAGGCCCAACTCGGCTAGGCGGTGGAGCACCGACTCCGCGACGACCCACGCGCCCTGTCCGTCGGTGGCGGGCAAGAGGGCCGCCAAGTGGTCCGAGTTCAACCGGCCGATGACGTCCGCCGTCCGCAGGCGCTCTCGCAGCAGGCTGACGAGCTGCGGGAGCGAGCGGGGCTCCTGATCGCCCGACGGCACGAACGCAATCAGCGAGAACGGCCGCTGGCGGCGGTCCACGAGGGAGCGCTCGCGCAGGAACGCCTGCTGGAACTCGGTCGTCGAGAGCACTCCCGGCAGACGCACGCCCGGGAACAGGCGGGCGAACCAGGTGGGGCGGAGGAAGTGCGGGGAGCGCGACATGGGAGCGGGCGACCCAAGGAGGAGGGCCGGGGTTCGAGTTGGGGTCCGGGGGCGAATTCCGCCTTTAGCGGCGGAAAAGTTTAGCGCGGGTCCTGGCCTTGCCAAGGGAATCTTGTCGCCGCTGTGACACGGCGGTGTTGCGCCTGACTTCCTAGCCAAGAACGATCGAACCTCAACCGGATCCTTCTAGAGTTTTCGCCCCTAGAGGTTGAGCGGGGGGTAGCGGAGCACGTGGGGGCGCCTGGGGCCCCCGTGGGGCGCCCGCGCGCCACCCAATACGCCGTTAAGCGCGTCAGCGGCCGCCAGGTAGGATCGGAAAACTGTCGAACCTACCGCACTTCAGCGATGATCTTACCGGGATCGTACCCTAACGACGGCCCGAGCCACCGTTCGGTTTCCTCTAGGTCCATGCCCCGACGCCGGGCGTAGTCCTCGACCTGATCGCGGCCGATCCGACCCACTGCGAAGTACCGCGCCTTGGGGTGGGCAAAATAGAGCCCGCTGACGCTGGCCGCGGGGGTCATGGCAAGACTCGACGTTAGGTCCATGCCGATGGAGCGCGCCCCGAGGATCTGAAACAGCTCCGCTTTGGGGGTGTGGTCCGGACACGCGGGGTAACCAAACGCCGGGCGGATGCCGCGGTACTCCTCGTCAACGAGGTGGTCGTTGGAGAGCCGCACCGTTTCGCCGTGGCCCCATTCGCGCCGCACGCGCTCGTGGAGCATCTCGGCGAACGCTTCGGCGAGTCGATCGGCCAGCGCCTTCACCAGGATGGAGTCGTAGTCGTTGAGGTCTTTCTCGAAGTGTTTGGCGAGTTCCTCGGCGCCCAGGCCCGCCGTCACGGCGAACGCACCGACGTGGTCGGGGATCGGGCTGCCCCGCGGCACGACGAAGTCCGCGAGGCAATGGTTCGCGCGACCGTCGGGCATCGGCGACTGCTGGCGCAGCATGGGGAATCGCACGAGTTCGACCGTGCGGGCCGCGTCCTCGAATAGCACGAGGTCGTCGCCGTCGGCGGCTGCCGCCCAATATCCGTAAACACCTGCGGGGCGCAGGAGCCGCTCCTTCGAAATCCGCGCCAGCATGGCCTCCGCGTTGGCGAACAACTCGCGCGCGGCGGGTCCAAGGCGCGGGTCCTCGAGGATGCGCGGGAACTTCATCTTGAGCTCCCACGCCGAGAAGAAGAAGGTCCAGTCGATGTAGGGCACGAGCTGCTGGACCCTAACGTCTTCGAGACGGCGTGCCCCCAGGAACGGCGGCGTCGGCACTTCCTGTTGTGACCACTCGAACACGAGCTTGTTGCCGCGTGCGGCCTCCAACGACAGCAGCGGCTTCTCGGTCCGGCCGCTGTAGAGCTCGCGCAATCGTACCTGGTCCGTCACGTTCGCGCGGTTGAACTCGATCCGCCGGTCCAGGTCGAGCAGGTCTGAGACGACACCGACGGCCTTGGATGCATCGTGCACGTGCACGACCGCACGCGAGTACGACGGAGCGATCTTGACCGCGGTGTGTTGCTTGGAAGTGGTTGCGCCGCCGATCAGCAGCGGAATCGTGAGTCCACGACGCTCCATCTCCTTCGCAACGGCCACCATCTCGTCGAGCGAGGGCGTGATCAATCCCGAGAGTCCGACCATGTCGGCGCCCTGTTCCACGGCCGTGTCGAGGATCTTGTCGAGCGGCACCATGACCCCGAGGTCGATCACCTCGTGGCCGTTGCAGCCCAACACGACGCCGACGATGTTCTTGCCGATGTCGTGAACGTCGCCCTTCACCGTCGCCATAATGATGCGACCAGTGTTGCCTCGCTGTTCGATCCCGGCGGCCGCGTTGGCAAGCTTTTCGGCCGCCATGAACGGCTCGAGGTGCGCCACGGCCTTCTTCATCGCGCGTGCGCTCTTGACGACCTGCGGGAGGAACATCTTGCCCGCGCCAAAGAGGTCGCCAACAGTGCGCATGCCGTCCATCAAGGGACCTTCAATCACCTGCAGGGGCCGCGTGAACTGCTGACGCGCCTCTTCGGTGTCCTCGACGATGTGGTCGACGATGCCGTGCACGAGCGCATGCGCGAGGCGCTCTTCGACGGTGCCCTGGCGCCACGTGAGGTCGAGCTCCCGTTCGCGGCCCTTGGAGTCGCTCGACGACGCAAACGAAATCAAGCGCTCCGTGGCGTCCGGGCGGCGGTCGAACAGGAGATCCTCGACGAGCCCGAGCAGGTCTTTGGGGATCTGCTCGTACACCTCGAGTTGCCCGGCGTTGACGATGCCCATGTCGAGCCCCGCGCGGATCGCGTGAAACAGGAATGCGGAGTGGATTGCCTCGCGCACGCGGTCGTTGCCGCGGAACGAGAACGACAGGTTCGAAATGCCACCGGAGATGCGCACGCCGGGGCAACGCTCCTTGATGATGCGTGTCGCCTCGATGAACGCGATGGCGTAGCGCGCGTGCTCTTCGATCCCCGTTCCGATGGCGAGGACGTTCGGGTCGAACACGATGTCCTGGGCCGGGAATCCGACCTTCTCCACCAGGATGTGATAGGCCCGCTCGCAGATTTCGACCTTGCGCTTGATCGAATCGGCCTGGCCTTTTTCGTCGAACGCCATGACGACGACACCCGCGCCAAAGCGCAGGATGCGGCGCGCCTTGGCGACGAAGTCGTCTTCGCCTTCCTTGAGCGAGATCGAGTTGACGATGCCCTTGCCCTGGACACACTTCAGGCCGGCCTCGAGGACCGTCCATTTGGAGCTGTCGATCATGATCGGGATCCGCGCCACTTCGGGCTCGGTCGCGACCAGGTTCAAGAAGCGCGTCATGCACTCTTCCGACTCCAGCATGCCCTCGTCCATGTTGACGTCGAGCAGGTTCGCGCCACCGCGCACCTGTTCGAGGGCAACGGCGAGTGCCGCGTCGAAATCACCGGATTTGATCAGCTTGCGAAACTTCGACGAACCGGTGACGTTGGTGCGCTCACCGATCATGAGGAAGTTCGACTCGGGCCGCACGGGCAGCGTTTCGAGCCCCGTGAAGTGGGTGACACCGGGCTCCGGCGCGACACGCTGGCGCGGACGCGCGCCGCGCACGGCCGCGACGATCGCGCGCACGTGCTCCGGGGTGGTGCCGCAGCACCCGCCGACGATGTTGACGAGCCCACTCGACGCGAATTCACCCACAAGTCGACCCGTCGTCGACGGCTGCTCGTCGTACTCGGCGAAGGCGTTGGGAAGGCTCGCGTTGGGGTAGCTCGAAACGTACGTGGGCGCGATGCGCGCGAGCTCGGCGACGTAGGGGCGCATCTCCTTGGCGCCCAGCGAGCAGTTGACCCCCACGGAGAGCGGATTGGCGTGCAAGACCGAGCGCAGGAACGCGTCTACGGTTTGACCCGAGAGGGTGCGGCCCGACGCGTCGGTGATCGCCACCGAAACCATCAGCGGAAGGTCGAGATTGCGCTCCTCCAGCACGTTGGCGATGGCGAGCAGCGCAGCCTTGCAGTTCAGCGTGTCGAACACGGTCTCGACGAGCAATACGTGCACACCGCCGTCGATCAGGCCGCGCACCTGTTCGGCGTAGGCCTCGCAGAGTGTGTCGAAGTCGATCGCGCGGAACGAGGGATCGTCGACCTTGGGCGAAAGCGAGAGCGTTTTCGAAGTGGGTCCGATCGCGCCCGCGACAAAGCGCGGGTGGCGCGGGTCCTGCATCGTCCACTGATCGGCCACGTAGCGCGCGATGCGAGCGCTCGCGAGGTTCAGCTCGTAGGCAAGGTGCGAAAGCCCGTAGTCCGCCTGCGCGACGGCGGTCGCGCCAAACGTGTTGGTCTCAAGGATGTCCGCCCCGGCTTCGAGGAAGGCAGCGTGGATGCTCGCGATGACGTCCGGGCGGGTCAGCGAAAGCAACTCGTTGTCCCCACCCAGCGGGGTCGGATGGTCCACGAGGCGTGTGCCGCGGAAATCGTCTTCACCCAGGCGGTAGGCCTGGATCATCGTGCCCATCGCACCGTCGAGGACGAGCACGCGCTTTTCGAGCTCCCGCTCAAGGTACGTCCGCACGGCGGCCGGGTCGAAGGACGCGGGTGGCGCTTCGAGCTCAGCCATGTTCCAAATGGCCGGACTAGGCAAGGTCAGCTCGAGCGCACCTTCGCCGTGGGAGCAGTGGGGGCCGTGTACGTGTTGGGTGCCCGCGGGGGCAGGTTGGGAAGGGACTTGCATGTCAGCAGCGCACGCCGGTTGCGACCAGCGTCATGAAGTGGGGGGGATGCGGCTCGCGCGCGACGCGTTGAACGGTGGCGAACTCGAAACCGGCGCTGCGCAAAAGCGCTTCAAGGCTGGTTTCGGTGAATCCGAGTTGGCGGTGCTGCAGCTTTTCGCGCACCCATTCCTCGCCGTGGGCGAGCAGTTCGATGACGAGCAAGCGGCCCCCCGGCGCCAGCACCCGAAAGGCCTCGGTGAGGGCGCGCAGGGGCTGCTCGGCGTGGTGGAGGGCCTGGCTCAAGATCGCCACATCGAATCCGCCGTCGGGCAAGGGCAGCGCCTCGAGTTCGCCCTCGACGGGATCGATGTTGGAAAGGCCCGCGGCCCTGGCCCGCGACGCGAGTTGGCCGAGCATTTCGGGGGAGATGTCGACGGCGGTCACGCGCTCCGCGACCTCGGCCAGCATCAGCGTCAAAAGCCCGTCCCCGATCCCGAGGTCGACGTAGCGGCCCCGTGGCGCGAGGGTCAAAAGGGCGCGTGCGAGGCCCTCCCACGTGCGCCCGGGGAGGATCTGCTCGCCAAACGTCGCGGCGACCCGGTCGAAGTACGAGCGCGACTCCTCCCGACGGCGCCGCACGAGCGCTTCCAGGCCGGCGAGGTCCGCGACGAACTCCGTCGATCCGTCCGCGTCCCTCAGGGCCTGACCCGCCAATCCCCCGAGCGCCGCGGGAGTGGGGCTGTAAAACGTGCGTCGTCCAGCCCGGCGGTCGCTCACCAGCCCGACCTCCTTGAGCAGCATCAGGTGCGTCGAAACGCGGCTCTGGGCGACGTTGAGCACCTCGGTGAGGTCGCCGACCGAGAGCTCCTCCTGGCGCAGCAGGTTCAAAAGCCGCAGGCGCGTCTCGTCGCCCACGGCCTTGAGCATGCGCGATGTGGCAGCCAGTTCGACCATTCCATCTAGATTAGCGGATGATTCGCATCCGGGAAGCCCCGGGGCACGGATCCGACGCAAGCCGATGCCCGGCACAACCTTACGTCAACGGCAGAGTGGGACTGCCCGGGGCCGACCAGGTGCTCGCGCGGCCCGCCCAATGCCCGACTCGGGCGACGAGCTGCTTGCCTTGCACCGGCTTGGTCTCAAAGTCGTCGCAACCCGCCTCGAAGCACCGTTCCTTGTCCCCCGCCATGGCGTGAGCGGTGAACGCGATGATCGGGCTGCGCTCCCCGGCTGCGCGCAGCTCGCGCGTCGCGCCATAACCGTCGAGCACCGGCATCTGCATGTCCATCAGCACGACGTGGAACTCGTTGTCGGTGGCCCGCACACGGTTCAAGCAGTCCACCGCCGCCCGTCCGTCGTCGACAACGGTGACCTCGGCCCCGGCGCGGCGCAGGTGGTGGCTGACGAGCCGTTGGTTGTCGAGGCCGTCCTCCGCGAGAAGGACGCGCACCCCGGTGAGCGGGCGCGCAGGCACCGCCGCCGCCGGACCTTCGACCCACCGCGGCGCCTCGAGATCCGGCCGGCGCCGCACGCGCGTCCCGCTGAGCCCCACTTCCGCCACGGGCAGCGACAAGCGGAAAATACTCCCGCTGCCGGGTACGGACTCGACCACGATGTCGCCGCCGAGCATCCGCGCGAGGCGGCGCGAGATCGCGAGGCCGAGTCCCGTCCCGCCGAAGCGGCGCGCGGCCGACGCATCGGCCTGGTCGAACGGTTGGAAGAGCCGCTTGATCTCCGTTGCGCCGATCCCGATGCCGCTGTCGACCACTTCGAAGCGAACTTCCGGGCCGTGTGGGCCGGCGTGGGTGAGCACGACGAGCCGCACTTCCCCGTGCTCGGTGAACTTGATGGCATTGCCGAGCAGGTTCATCAGGATCTGACGCAACCGAACAGCGTCCGTCGTGAACAGGCGCGGGAGTCCGGCATGCAGCTCGAGCGCGAAGTTGAGCCCCTTAGCGTCGGCACGCACGCGCATCAACGTGGCGACTTCGTTGACGAGCACCGCAAGGTCACAAGCCTCGGGCAGCACGCAGAACTTGCCTGCTTCGATCTTTGACAGGTCGAGGATGTCGTTCAAGATCGCGAGCAAGTGGTCGCCGTTGCGCATGATCGTGCGCACGTGTTCGAGCCGCGTTCCTTCGTCGACATCGGATTCGAGCAGCAGCTCCGCGTAGCCCAGAATCGCGGTCATTGGCGTGCGGATCTCGTGGCTCATGTTGGCCAGGAATTCGCTCTTGGCGCGGCTGGCAGCTTCCGCGAGGTCGCGCGCACGCAACATTTCGATCTCGGCGAGCTTGCGCGCGGAGACGTCCTGGAACGTGCCATCCACACGCGCCACGATGCCCTCGACCGCGCTTGCGCGCCCCTGCGTCCGGACCCAACGATGGGTCCCCTTTGCGCTCACAATTTCCAGCTCGAGGTCGAAGGGTTCTTCGTTTTCGATGGCGCGGCGCAGCGCCTCGCGTAGGGGCGGTACCGAAGACGGCGAGTAAAAATCGATCGCCGCGTCGAGGGAAGGCCGGAAATCGGAGGGCACCTCGTGGATCCTGCGGACCTCGTCCGTCCAATGCAGCTCGCCGCTCACGAGATCGAGTTCCCAACCACCCACGCCCGAGATGCGCTGGAGTTCCTCGAGCATCTCCGCGCTACGCCGCAGTTGGGCGTCGTGGAGGCGTCGCTCGGTCACGTCCCATAACACCCCGAGCATGCGTTCGCGCCGACCGTTTGGCGCGTTCTGGCACTGCCCGCGGGCGCCAACGAAGCGCACCGAACCATCTGCGGTGACCACGCGGAACTCGGTCGCGAACGGTGGCCCGCCCTTCAGGTGGCGCTCAAGGTCCGCGGTGACCCGCGCGCGGTCGGCCGGATGGACCAAACGCAGCAACCCGCGCACACCCTCGGCGACATGCAATCCGTCGACACCCAGCATCCGGGCGACACGTTGGTCGACTTCCAGTTGGCCGTCGGCGAGCGCAAGGTCCCAGCAGCCAATGCCCGCCGCCGCGAGCGACATCACGAGGCGTTGCTCGCTGGCACGCAGCGCGTCCTCCGCGGCGCGCCGGTCGTCGACATCCGTGAGCGAGCCCGCAAGGCGCACCATGTGCCCAGCGCTGTTGCGCGTTGAGTCGCCGCGCATGCGGAACCAGCGCAAACAATCCGACGGCATCTGCACGCGCAGCTCGACGTCGAAGGCGCGCCCGTGGTCGCGGTGCTCGTCGATGGCACGCCGGCAGGTTTCCGCATCGTCGGGATGGAGCAACGCCTGCAGCGCGCCCATGCCACCCTCGATTGGCATGTCTTCGCGCTGGAGCAGCGCCAGCAAGCGCGGTGACCACCAGACGCAATCGCCTGCGATGTCGTACCAGTCCCACAGTCCGTCGCTGGAGCCGCGCACCGCAAAGTCCAGACGCTCCTGGCTTGCGGCCAGCGCCTGCTCGGCGGCCCGTCGGCGCGTGACGTCGATCACCATCGCAACAAAAACATCCGCACCGCGCAGCCGCGAGCGTTGCAACTGGATCTCGACCGGATATTGCGTTCCGTCTTTGCGCAAGAGGCGCGTGCGGATCTCGAGCGTGGCGAGGCGCCCCTCGCGCAGCGGCTCCAGCGACGCCCGCAACCGCTCGAGCGAACCGTTCAGCTCGATTTGATGGGGCCGCAAACCGACAAGCTCGTGGGCCTCGAACCCCAGGTTGGCGGCCGCATGCCGGTTCACTTGCAGCAGTCGCAAACTCGCGGCATCCACGATGTAGACCTCGACGGACGATTCTTCGAGGATCGTCGCGAGGTCCGCAGCGCTGCGCTCGGCTTCCCGGGTCTGTGTCGCGTCGAGGGCAATACCGTTCCAAGTTGCGCCCAGGTCTGAAGAGCGCTGGGTGAGCGCGCTGATCCGCAGCCAACCGCGGCTTCCGTTGGCGCGCCGCACGCACACGTCGGCCGTCCACGGCTCGAGGGTGCGCGCCGAATGTTCGAGCGCGGCGAGCGCGGCTGCACAGTCCTTGCCATCCATACTCTGGAAGAACACGAGCGGATCGGCGACGCAGGCTGAGCTCGTGGTTCCGAGGATGCCATGCACCGCTTCGCTGACGAACTCGAACGAAAGGCGGCCGCCTGGGCTGCGGTGAAGTCGGAAGACGACACCGGGAACGCCCGCCGTGACCGAATGCATCGAGCGGTTCGTCTGCACCGCGAGTTCGCGCGCGCGACGCGAAACGCTGCGCAGTGAACCGAGCAGCACGGCGACCAGGAACGACAGGGCGATCCCGCCCGCAAAAACGAGGTGTGGCAGGAAACGGCTGGCGAAATCCGGGTGCCAGTTGGGCGACGGCTGGATGTCGAGCCGCGCGGGGCGACCGGCGAGGTGCATCGTGTAGCTGCGCCACGCGGACCTGCGACCGGCGTTGCTGTCGGGTGGCGGTGCACTGCCGTCAAATACGAGGTTGAGCGTCAGCGGCGCGCCGAGGCGCTGTTGCAAACTCTGCAACACGGACGCGATCTCGAGCGGCTCGAGAATCCATCCGACGAGTTCGCTTTCGCCGGACGCTCCGGCCTTGGGTCGGTGGATGGGCTCGACGAGGACCGCGATCGGCAGGTCCGGCGGACGCTGGTAGGGCTCGGTGGCGACGTGCAGTACCGCAGCCCGCGTTTCCTCGGCGCGTGCGAGGGTCAGGCCCATCGAACCGGCGAGGCGCTGCGCTCCAGCGTAGGGCTGCGGTGTGTACGCGGGCGCGTTGAACTGCTGGGGGACGAAGAGGTCGTCCCGGCTGCGCGCGTGTGGCCCCGGCAACCAAATGAGCCGCTCCGAACCGGCGAACCGCGTGCCATCGAGTTCGCGCAGGAACGACGCCAACTCGTCGGCGTCGACGTGGACACTGCCCGCGAAGAACGCGCGGCAACTGGTCAACCGCTGGCGCGAAGCTTCGATGCGCTCCGTGAGCAACGCCCGCGCCCGGTACGCTGCGTTTTCCATGACCTCTGCCTGGTCTGCGGCCACCCGGTCCCGCGCACTGGTCCACAAGAGGGCGCTGGCAATCGCCCCGAGCAGGGCGACGAGCCAAGGAACGACTGGGCTCGCGCGCTGCTTACGCGATAGGACGTAGGGCGCGACCATTGTGGGGGACCTTCGTCCTCGATCGACCGAACCCCCGTTCGGGCCTGAACATTTTCGACTTAGAGATCCGAAGTGACGGACTCAGCCCGGATTGGTCCCGGCAGCCTCGCCCCCGCCAGGTTCCGCGGCTAAATTCCGCGCATGGCGCTCCTGCGCGGCAGCGGTGGTTTCGGTGCACCCGAACGGCTGGCGAACTTCACTGCGGCGGTGCGCCGGCACTTCGGTCCGCTGGACGAGGTTCTGTTTGTGCCCTACGCCTGCGCCGATGGGGATGTGTACACGGGCGCGGCGGATTCACGCCGCACCTTGGGGAAACGCGTGACGAGCGGATGGCCGAGTACCACGAGGAGAATGCGTGGCCGTGATCGTCCGCTTCGAAGGAGCGTTGGTCAGCAGCGTGCGGCGCGATCCCGCCACAGCGCCTGCGGCAGGCGCTGCGCCGCGCCACGTCCTCGTCGCCGGGCGCGCGCGGGACTTCCGCCGGGGACTTGCACCCGTCGAGTTGCACCCGTCCGGTTGTACCCGTCCGGTTGTACAGCGGTGGCCGACTCGACGGCCTTGTGTGACCCCGTACGAGCGCGCGCACCCACGCGCTCGGGACGTCAAAGCACGTAGACGACAGCCGACTGGGCGCGCAGCAATTCGAAGAGCGCGTGGCGGTCGGCGTCGGATTCCACCGTCAACTCGAGTTCGATCGAGCAGTAACGTCCGTTGGCGCTGCGATTGCCCGGCTTCACCCGGTGGTCGCGACTGCCCAGCACGGCAACCAGGGCCGCGCGCAGATGCTCCTCGACCGCGCCGATCAATCGGTAGTTCCAGGTCAGCGGGTACTCGAGTGCGGGTTTGTCGCCAAAATCCGAAATGGGCGCGTACGACATCGTGTTTTATTTAGGCTCCGCGCCGCTGCGGGGCAAGTCCCTGACCCTGGCCCCATCCGTGCTGGCGGGCTCCAAGCGGGCTCTTAATCGACGGGGCCTCGCCGCAACCCGACGGCGCCGTTAGGCTGCGCGCGCTATGGAAGTGCTGGTGATGCTCGCTGCGCTGTGGGTTGTCGGGGCGCCCGTCGGGCTCTTGATTGCCGTGCTCGCCGCGCGCAGCCAGTTGAGCGCGGTGGAACGGCGGATTCGACTTCTCGAAGCCGCAACCGCGCGGGCCACGGGTCACAAGACCACCGCTGCGGTGGAGGACACTCCCGCCGGGGTTGGCACCGCGGTCGCTCCGCAGACCCCCGCACCGATCCCGACCCGTGAAGTCGACGGGCTTCCAGCAACCGCGGCAGCACCGATACCCGCGGCATTCCGGGCCACCCCCGCGGCGGGTCGCCCCATCGAAGCGGAGGAAATCTCGCCGCCGGCGAATCCCGACCGACCCAGGAACCTGGCCGAGCTCCTTGGCGCAACCTCCAACCCAGCGGCAGCGCCGGCGCCGGAGAATAAGAGCGCGCCCATCTCCTGGGAGCTGTGGTTGGGCGTGCGTGGGGCGGGTCTGCTCGGCGGCGTCGCGGCGGCGCTCGCCGGCATCTTGCTCTTCCGGCACGCGATGGAAGTGGGCTGGATCACGCCGCGCATGCGCGTCGGTGCGGGGATCATCGGGGGCGCTTTGGTTGCGTGGATCGGAGATCGGCTGCGGCCGAAAGGATATCGGGCGGTGCCCGAGGCGCTGATGGGTGCGGGGGCGGTCGCCAACTTCGCCGCGCTCTGGGCCGCGGCCCAGCTCTACGCGCTATGGCCAATGGTGGTCTCCTTCGGCGGGATGGCGCTCGTCACGGCGGTGTTGTGTTCCGCGGCCGTCCGGCGCCGTTCGACGACCGCTGCGGTTTTTGCGTTGGTGGGCGGGTTCCTCACGCCGCTGCTCCTATCGACCGGCGAGGACCGCCCCGTGGCGCTCTTTGGTTACCTGCTGGTCCTCAACAGCGCGCTGTTGATCGTCGGTCGGCGGTTGGCGCTCGGTTGGCTCGGCCTTCTCGCGCTTCTTGCGACGGCGGGATTCCAGTGGCTGTGGCTTTCCGTCCACTTCGACGGCGAGCGACTGATGCCCGTGCTCGGCATGTTCGCGCTTTTCGCACTGCTGTTCGCCTTTGCGCCCGTCGCGGTCCCCGCGTCCGGCAGCGCTCGCCGCGAGGAAGGCGCACTCGCGACACGTTGGGTCGCGCTGTTGCTGCCGTTCGGATTCACGCTGAGCTTCCTTCCGCTCGCGGACATGGCGACTCCGCTGTGGCCGTTTGTTGCCTTCGCCGCGATCCTGCTGGCCGCGGCGTCGTGGCTAAGTTCACAGCCCGGATTGATGGTTCTCCCCATTGCTGCGGCTTGCGCGGCGAGCGTGCTGGTGATCGCCGTCGTGCGCTCGAACCGCGGGGTGCTCCCCGAGCCCGAGTTCGCCGCGCTCGCCCTGCCGACCCTCGCGCTGGTGGTGCATCTTTTCCTCGAGTTGAACCGCCGCATCCGCTCGGGGGATGGCCGAGGCGACGCAGCGTTGGAGGGGAGGTTCATCGGCTCCCTCGTCCTCATCACGGTGTCCCTCGGACTCTTGATCTGGACGCTACTTTTGGACCGTGTCGTCCCCACCGGTGCCGCCGCCGTCGCGGTGGCGGTGAGCATGGTTCTCGCCGTTCGCCGGGTGGTGCTCGCGAGTCGGAACGAGGTTGGGAACGGGCGCGCGACGATCGCCGGATTGCTTGCCGTGCTCGGGGTCCTTGCGGCGCTATCGATCTGTGCCAATCGGGCCAGCTTTACCAGCATGACCACTGGGATGTGGAGCTCGGGCGCGGCCATAGCGGCATCGACGTTGTTTTGGTTCGTCGCTGCGCGCCGCGCGCGTTCCGCCGACGGCCTTCGGGTATTGGGTGCGGCGTCCGTGTTGAGCGGAGCCACGGCACTCGCTCTGCTCGGGCTGCTCGCCTGGCAGGCCAGTTCGTCGCCCGTGGTGATGCGCTTCGACCTGGGCTTACTCACCGCCGTGGGCCTCCTCCTTGCGGCCAGTGTCGCGCTCCACGGCGGTCGCCACGCTGCGTTGGGGGCTGGGGCCGCAGCGATCTTCGCTCTCGCGGTTTTGCCGGTCGGCGGTTATGTGGGGTTCCACCCGGGCGTCGGAGCCGTGGTGGGCGAGCGCGTTGCCTACTTCGCGGCGGTGTTGCTCGTCGCAGGCGCGGTCGCCGCGGCGCCGTTCTTGGCGGTTCGCCGGGGTGGCGCCGTCCATTCCCTTGGATGGTGGGCGGTCGCCGCGATCGGACCCATCGCCGCCGCGGCCTCCGCCGACACGGCCAAGCTCTTGTCCTACCGACACGGGGAGTCGCTGCTGGCGATCGCGCTGGCGATCGTTCCCGCGGCGCTCGCAGCCACACAACGGGGTGCTCCCATCGCAGCGCGTTCGCTGCAGGGTATGGCGGTCATCGTGCTGGTGGCGGGCGCACTCGCACGCTGGATCGCAGTGGAGGACGGGTTGGTGTTCCTTGCGCTCACCGCGGCTGGATTCGGGCTCGTGTGGCGCCTGGGCCGCGCTTCCGAGAGTGCGGGGGCGGGGATCGCGACCAGCATGTTCCTGGGGCTCAGCGTGCTGCTTTTGGCGCTTTCCGGCAGTTACTGGGAGCGCGACCCCTCCGCCCCCCTGGGCGTCATGAGCTTTGCCCACGGCGTCTCCCTTGCGGGGTTGCTTTTCCTCGCATGGTCGCTGGCGTCGCCGCGCGCCGGACGGGGCGCAGGCTCAGACTCGGGGACGGGCGAGAAACAGGCCTCGACGTCGCGAACGGGGGCCGTGCCCGCCGCGTTTGGCGCGTTGGTTGCCTTCGTGTGGTTGAGCCTGGCAGTCATCGCGGTGCTTGGCACGGGCAAGCACCTTTGCATGCCCGAGGTCCGCGATCCACGGCTCGACCTCGCGCTGTCGCTCGCGTGGGCGGCCTACGGCCTCGCCCTGCTGGTCCTTGGTCTTGCACGGAAGGTTGCGGGGCCCCGTTGGGCGAGCCTCGCGATCCTCTTCACCACGATCGTCAAGGTGTTCCTGCTCGACCTCGGCCACCTGGAAGGGTTGGCACGGGTGGCCAGCCTCGGCGGCCTCGCGCTTTCACTGACGCTGGTGTCGCTGCTCTACCAACGGTTTGTGTTCGGGCGCTCAAGGACGCCGGACGCGCAGGGCCCGTCGCAGTAGTCCGCCGCCGTTTATTCACCGCATCCCGTGACGCGGCGAATGCGGGCGACGAAATCCCGGTCACTCCAGGTGACTGCGCAGCATCCACGCGTGCTTTTCGTGAACGTCCATGCGGCGTGTGCCGAGGTCGGCGCTCGCGGCATCGTCCGCGGATTCCGCGGCATCGATGACCGCCCGGGCGGAGAGCGCGACGGTTTTCTGGTCTGCCGTGAGCTGCTGGATCATTTCGATCGCCGTCGTACGCCCCTTAGCTTCGGAGACGGTGCTGAGCTTGGTGAAATCGCTGTAGCTGCCCGGCGCGAACGCACCCAATGCCCGGATGCGCTCGGCGATCTCGTCGACAGCCAACGCGAGCTCCGTGTACTGCGTCATGAAGAGCGTGTGCAGCGTGGCGAACATCGGGCCCGTCACGTTCCAGTGGTAGTTGTGCGTCTTGAGGTACAGCGTGTAGCTATCCGCCAGCAAGTGCGACATCGCGGCCACGGTTTCTTCGTTGCTGTTGACCAAAGAGGACTTCTTCGACTTCTTCGCCATAGTGCTTCGCTCTGGGTAGTGGGGATGACCCCTTGGGCTGTTCGGGTGGGACCACGCGGGATGCGCGGGCCAAGCCGTTGCAGGCTAGCAGGAGTGGCTCGGGATCCCTTTGTCGCGGGGCAGATCGCCGTTCGTCCGATCCGATCAGTCGCCCGGCGCAGGCCGGTCGGAACCCTCGCCCGGTCGCTCCGGATCCAGGGGGTGCTCGGGATCCGGCCAGCGCTGGGGCACCCGACGCAGGTCAGCAGCTTCATAACCCATGGCCACGAGGCGCGCCTCAAGAGCCGCGAGGCGTTCTTCGGGGACTTGCGGATCGCGCGCCATGATCCACGCGTAATCCCGCTTCGTGCGGGCCACGATCGTCGCGCTGTAGTCCGGCTCGAGATGGACGATCAGGTACTCGGCCTTGATCGGCCAAACGAAACGCATGCTCCAGGTGGCGTTGGTGGTCGTGTCCTCGACGAAACCCACCGGGTCCATGACCTTAAAGTCGGCGTCGAAAGCGCCCTGGCGGAACGCATAAGTGGTCTCGATTCGGCCTTCTTCCCCGAGCGTGTAGCGCTCGATGGCGTTGAATGCGTCCTTTTCGGACGACGCCGGCACGTGGGTCAGCACGTACCACGAACCCATGAACCGCGGCAGATCCACGGAAGGTACGGTGGGCAGATCGGGGTGGGATGCGCAGCCAAAAAGCGGCGCGAGCAAAGCGGGAAGCCACGCTGGGCGCAGGGAACGGGGTTTCATGGCACTTCTTCGCCGACGGGAACTTTTTGGATGTGTGAATGCGTGCGCGCACCGCGACCGCCGGTTTCCGCGATCGGCGCAAACGGACAACCCCAACACCGCTTGTTGCGCGTCCGCGCGTATTGCCGATATCGGGCCACTTTTCGAATAGGTTACGGACTAAGCGGGTGGTTTTCTTTGCATTCCACACTTTTGCTTTCTATTCCTAAGCGTTCGCGGGCCCGGCCCCGATTCTCAGTCCTACCCTCAATCGCTCGCCGTCAGCGCGGGCGCCTCACCCCCGACCACCCTGCACCATGAGTGCCAAAGACATCGACACCCAGATTCGCAACCGTATCGACAGCTTCCTGAAGGAGATCGGCGACCTGGTTCGCCAATCGGCCCTGGCGGCGGTCCAAGACGCCCTCGGTGGCGGCGGTAGCGGCGCTCGTCGCGCGGCCGCCCCGATGGCAACGCCCGGCGCCGCGGCCGCTAAGCCCGCCCGCGCGGCCAAGCGCACTACCAAGAAGCGCGGCCGCTCGAACGTCGATTACGACGCTCTCCGAAGCGCCATCCAATCCCTGCTGAGCAACGCCCACGACGGAATGCGGATGGAGCAACTCGTCGAAGCGACCCACCACGACAGCTACGTCCTGCGCAAACCGGTGAACGAGATGCTCGCCTCCGGTCAGATCCGCAAGACCGGCGAGAAGCGCGGGACCAAGTACTTCGGGCGCTGATTCACACCGGCGGTCGAACTCTGCGACCCTGATGGGTTCGGCCCACTCCCGTGGGCGCGATCCTTTTCGCGCAGAGCATCGGTTCCGCGCGACCGCGCTGACGCGGGTCGGCCTCAACGGTTGGAAGTAATGGTCCGCACCTACCGGCCGGAAGTAGCGCTCGGACGCAGCGGCTGAAAGTAACGGCCGGCCTCAACGCGCGAGGCCCGCCCTCCCCGAATGGAGAGGACGGGCCTCGCTGCATGTTGTGGCGTAATCCGCGGGACGGGTGTCCCGCGGATTACGCCTCGGATTACCAGCGCTCGCCGCGGCCGCCGCGATCGCCACCGCGACCGCCGCCACCACCACCGCCGAAGCCGCCGCGGCCACCGCCGCCGCTGCCACCACCGAAGCCGCCGCGGCCTCCGCCGCCGCCGCCGCTACCACCACCACCGAAGCCGCCGCCGCCGCCGCCGCCGCCGCCGCCGCCGCTGCCACCACCGAAGCCGCCGCTGCGCGGAGCGCGCTCTTGGGCTTCGTTGACGCGGATGTTGCGACCGTCGATCTCAGCGCCGTCGAGGGCGGAGATGGCGGTGCGGGCGTCCTCTTCGGAGCCCATTTCGACGAAGCCGAAGCCGCGCGGGCGGCCGGTTTCGCGGTCGGTCAGGATCGTGACGTTGCTGACGGTGCGGCCGTCCTCGCCGAAAGCGAGGCGCAGGGTCTCCTCAGTGGTGTCCCAGGAGAGGTTGCCGACGTAGAGTTTCTTGGACATGGGAGTCGAGTCAGGAAAGAAGCAGCTTCGCTGACCAATCGACTCGCATCGCGACGGTTCGGGTCATCTGGGCTAGGGATGCGGCTTATTCGGGCAGGGCCCGCCGCGAAAGAGAACTAGGGGAGAGAAGTAGGGTCTCGGCGCGCGCCCGGGTGGGCGCGGCCGCTGCGATGCCTACGGAACGAGAACGGACGAGAAGTCCCCGTGTCGCTGCGCTGCGCGATGGTGCCGGCGGAAGCCGTCACCGCTCGCCCAGGGCAAAGGGCGCCCGGATGGGGCGAGCGCGGGTTCGCGCTCGGACCTCGTCCAAGCTCCAAGGGCTCCGCGACTGTATCCCTTTACAGGGTCGATGGGAAGGGGGTCGCGGTTTCCCGCAACCCCCTTCCCATCGCTACGCGGCCGTCGACCGCACCGCTACCCGCGTGTTCCTTCGGGATCCCACGGAGTTCCCGGCCCAAAAGAGGCCCCTGGGGCCCCCCGCAGGTCCGCGCCTCGTTCGGGCGGTCAATCGCCGGCGAGCTTCGCCAGTGCCGTTTCGATCGCGGCGGGCCGCTGTGCGCTCTCCGCGACGACCCGCTCCGCAAGGGCCAGTTGTTCGCTGTTGAGCCCGACGGCCACGCGGTCCCGGGCTTCAACGGCCCCCGGAGCGCCCTGGCTAGCGGCAAGCGAGTACCACAAGTGCGCTGCGCCGTGGTCCCGCCACAGCCCCAGGCCGTGTTCGTGCATCAACCCGACGCGCATCTGAGCCGGCGCCAGCCCATTCACCGCGGCGGCCTGGAACAGTTGCGCGGCTCGGAAATGGTCGACGGCGACCCCGCGGCCACGCAAGTGGGCGAGCGCGAGGTTGTGCTGGGCGAGGGCGTGGCCGGAAGCCGCGGCGCGCTCAAGCCACTCCACACCCTCTTGCGCGTCCGACGGATCCGCGGACTCCTCGAGCAGAAGCGCACCCAGCCGCGCCTGGGCGGGGGCAAATCCCAGATCCGCCGACGTGCGATAGAGCGCGAGCGCGCGCTCGGAGTCGGCGGACACACCCTGGCCGTGCTCCGTCAGCCATCCGAGGGCAAAGGCTGCGAGCGGCTGCGAGCCTTCCGCCGAGCGCTCCAGCCAGCGCACAGCCTTGCGCTCGCTGCGCGCAACGCCCACGCCCTCAAGGTGCATCAGACCAAGGTGCATTTGGGCGATGGTGTCACCCGCCTCGGCGGCCTTAGCGAACCAGCGCGCCGCGCCATCGGGATCCGTTTTTCCACCCAGACCTTCGCGCAGCATCGACGCGTACAGCCGTTGGGAGCGCGCATCGCCGCTCGCGGCGGCCTGTTTTAGCAGTTCGCGCGCACGCGCGTCGTCCTTGCGCACTGCTGTTCCTGCGAGGTGCATCACGGCCAGATTGCTCTGGCTTTGGGCGAAACCCTGGTCGGCGGCCATGCGGTACCACTTCGCCGCTTCATCGTGCGATGCGGGGACACCGGTCCCTTGGTAGTGCAGCAGGCCGAGATTGTTCTGGGCGGCGGGATGTCCGCGCTCGGCCGCCATCCGGTACCAACGCGCTGCTTCGGCGGGATCCGCCGCCACGCCCTGACCGTCTTGGTGCATTAGCGCCACGAGGAACTGGGCCTCGACGTGGCCGTCCTCCGCAAGCGGGCGAAGGTTTGCGTGCGCCGCGGCGTAGTCGCCCTTGTCCAACGCGCGCCGCCCGCTGTGGAGCGGACTGGCGCAGGCCCCGAGAACGAGGACGAGCGAAAGGGGAAGCAGCAGGTTGCGGGTGGAGGGCGACGGTTCGAATGCGTGCATCCCTCGCCTATCGAACGCCCGCGCCGGCCGCTTGAGTCGACGGCAACTTTCCAAGACAGCGTCTTAATCTTCGGGGTCCGGATGGCTCCCGTCGAGGTGGCGGGCGGGCTTCGCGGCATGCGCCGACGCGGCACGCTCGCACCGGCGCGCGCAAGGGACCGCCCCGACCCCGAGAGCGGGCCCGTGGCGGCCCACGGCGGGAGGCAGCAAGCGGGCCTCGGTCGCTCGCGCAGGGTCGCGAACATGGAACGGCGTATGGGTGGCCGCAGTTTCGTGAAACAGCCGTATCCTCGATACCTAGACCTTAGGGTCCGCGGGCGCGCTTGCCGTCGCGTCCCACGCTGCCATGGTTTTTCCCGCCCAGCCGCACGTGCAGAGCCTGCTCGCCTCGACCGAAGATGCGCCCCCGCGGCGCCTGATGCGGCGGTACTTGCTCGTCTGTCCCATTCCGCACGAGGTGCGCGTCGACGGCTCCATTTGGATCGATCGCCTTTGGCACAGGGATTTGGTGGAGCACCTGCGCTACCTCCCACAGCTCGTGATCGCGTGTCCAGCGGCCGCGACCGGTCCGGGAAGCGACGGCGAGCGGGTCAAGCTGGATGTCCCACCGGAAAACAGTTTGCGGATCCACATCCTGCCCTACGGCAATACGACGAACGATTGCCTTCGCACGCTGCCGCGCTTGATCAGGGAGCTGTGGCGGGCCGTCGGGAACGCCGAGGTGGTCCATTCCGGGGTGGCGGGTTGGCCCATTCCCCTAGGTTGGATCGCGAACCCGATCGCACGCCTGCGCCGTCGCAAGCTCGTGATCGTCGTCGAATCAAGCTTCTGGCGAGTGCCCGAAGGGACCGCCGCGCCGTGGACCCGTAGGCTGCGGGCCGCGATCAGTGAGCGCTTCGCCCGTATTTCCGTCCGCATGGCGGACCTCGCGCTGTTTACCCACACACGTTATCGCGACGAGCTGCACGGCGCTCCGGGCACCGCGGCCTACGCACGCGAGACGGCCCACGTCACACCCGCGGTATGGGTCAAAGGGAACGATGTGATCGGCACCGCGGATGCGCAAGCGCTTTGGGATCGGCGCCTGAGCGATTCCGCGGCGCCGCTGCGTTTCCTTTTCGCGGGGCGCTTCGAGGACGTGAAGGGTATTGGTGTCCTGCTCGACGCGCTCAAGCTGTTGGAAGCGCGTGGCGCGCACCTTCGAGTGGATGTGGTTGGCGCGGGGGCGCGCCGGCCCGCGGTGCTCGAGGTTGCTCAATCGCTCTCCCGCGTGGAGATGCGTGTGCTCGATGCGGTGCCCTACGGGGCCGCGTTCTTCGGGCTGCTAAGCGGTTACCACGCGCTGATCGTGCCGAGCCTCAGCGACGAGCAGCCGCGGATCGTGTTCGACGGTTTTTCGCAGGCACTCCCCATCATCGCGGCGCGCACCGCGGGATTGGTCGACCTCGTGGTGCATGAGGAGACGGGCGTGCTCGTGGAGCGCGGTGACGCTGACGCGCTCGCGCGAGCACTTGCGCGTTTGGCGGAAGAACCCGCCGCGCTGCGACGGATGGGGATGGCGGCGTGCGCCGCCGCGGCGCGCCACACCCACGAGGGAATGCACGACCATCGGCGTGACCTCTTGATTGAAGCGTTCGGTGCCTGAACGCAGCGGGCCCGCGACCGTTTGCCGATCGCGGGCCCTTTTGTCACCGGGGATGCTACCGATTCAGGGCGTGAGCAGCCCTTCGAGTCGCAGGAGTTGCGTCTCGCCGCTGTTGTCGTCGACACCGTCGTTGTCGTTGACGAGCAGCAGGTCGCCGTTCGGCAGTACCGCCAGACCTTCCAGCTTTTCGGTCACCAAGCCGCCGGTCACCTTGAGGGCGCCCGAGGCCAAGAGGTCGATCACAAGAACCTTCGACACCGTGTCGAACGCGGGGGTCTGGCTGTGGTCGCGGAATGTCACACCGGCGATCGAGAAGCGCGTCAGGTGTTTGATGGCCGCATCCGGGCCGCCCTGGTTGTCGCGCTCGATGACCAGGAACTCGCCGTTTCCGGCGTATGAGATCTCCGACAAACCGACCCAGCCGCCGTTGGCGGAGAGCGGTGTCTCGATCGCGTAGTAGGCGTAGGCCCAGGTCTTCGAAACCGTGTCGAAGCGCGCGATGCGTACCCGGTTCACGGGATCGCCGAGGCCGCTCCAGCGGCGCTGGAAGCAGACGTAGACCTGGTTGCCGACCACGGCCACACCTTCGTACCCGAAGCGGAACTGCTGCGCGGTGACTTCCGCGGGGGGCATGATCGCCTCGAGGATCGTCCCGTTCGGGGCGACCTTGACGAGCAGGTTGGGCGACAGGAAGGGGGTGGAGGTCGGGTTGCTCACGCCGCCGCTCAGGTTGCCGCCGCCTTCGGAGGCCACCCAGAAGTTGCCGTCGCTATCCACGGCCACACCTTCAAGATCCAGGTTCACCGTGAAGTCGCCATTCACGAAGTTCGCGGGCACGAAGGAGTCCGCCGTGGGCAGAGACTGCTTGAGGCTTTCAAGCGCAGCCAGCAGCACGCCGTTGGTGTCGAGGAGCGTGCGCTCGCGCTCGATCACCGCCGGCACCGTGCTCACATCGACGGTGTAGACGCGGCTCTTTTGGTAGAAGCTGTCGTGCACCGAGTACACCTCGTTGGTGTTGCTCGGATTCGGAACGAGACCCGATTGAGCGCCCCAGGGGATCGGAATCTCCTGGTTGCGGCGGTTGCCCGAGATCAAGGTCGGGTAGTTGGGTGTGCCGCTGCGGCGGAAGATCGACACCTGCGCACGCAGCCCGTCTCCGCGATCGTCGTTCTCGCTGGCGGCGATCAAGAGGTCGCGGGACGGGATCGCGAGCAATCCCTCGGGGCCCTTGCCGGTGGGGAGCACCTGCACGACGTTCGGGGTGTTGCCGACCAGTTCGTACACGGTCACGACACTGGCGCGTTCGGAGCCCACAAACAGGTAGTCGGTGCCGCCGAAGCGGGCGAACTCGATGGACTCGGGCTCGTTGCCTTTGTTCTCCGAGCGATCCTCGGGGTAATGGCCGATGCGGGCCGTCAGGTGCTCAAGGGTGTTGCCCGCCTCGTAGACCGGCGCGCCAAAGATGCTGAAGATGGTGAATCCGCGGCTGCCGCCGTTCAGGTCACCTTCATCCGCCGTGGCGAAGGTGTAGGGGCTGATCCACGAGACGGCGTCCGGCTCGCGGGGCACACCACTCAGCGATGCTGTCTGCTCGATCAGGTCGTTTTCGTTGGTATCGATAGCGGTGAGGTCCACCGTGCCGGCAGAAAAGTTTTGCACCACTTGGCCGGAGGCCAAATCGACGATGGCGATGTGGTTGTTCTCTTGCAGCGTCACCACGGCCAGGTTGGCGTCGTTGATGTCGACAAACTCGGGTTCAGGGTCCTCCGGGAAGAGCTGCGCAACGCCCGTCAGGCTCACGTCGCGGGTTGTCCAGTCGGCCGGACCACCGACGAAGTCCACGATGGTCAAGAACCCGGCCGGAAGCTGGGGGGGAGCGCCGCCGCCCAGATCCTCGTCCCGTTCGTTTTCGATAATGATGGCGGCGTAGCGACCATCCGGGCTGATCGCGATCGAATCCGGCTGGCCACCCAGGGGGATGGTGCGGATCACGGAGCGCGTGGCAATGTCGACGACCAGCAGCGCGCCCGACGTGTTGACGAAGTCCACGCTGGTGTTGATGCAGACCAAGGCGAAGCCGCGGCGCACCGCAACCGACGTGGGATCACCGCCCAGGGCTAGGCTCCCCAGGGGCTTGGGATCGGCCGGGTCGGCGATATCGATGAAGCCCAACCGGCCCAGTGCCGCGTCGGTGTAGACCAGTTGTTGGTTCCGCTCGGAGTAGGCCACGATCTCGGAGACCGTCTCCTGGGTGATGTCCGAGTTCAGGAACACGGGGAAGGTCGCAATACGCTCGAACGGACCGTTCGAGAGCGTTGCAGGCTGCTGGGCCACGACCGGTGACAAGGCCGATCCCAAGAGCGCGGCGGCGCCGGCGAGGCCCGCACGGCGAATGCTGCTGAAACGTCGCATGTGAAAGTCTTCCTCTTCATACACACGCGTCGGAGTCGGTGCGAGTGCGCCGCGCGCACCTCGGACGCACCGCCCCGAACATGTGGTGCGGGACGGTACGCAGCCCCCATGTGGAGAGCGTGCAGGCTGCATCAAGTTCCCGTTGCTTCACGACACCGCCAGTTGCCCTGTCCGTCGAGTGCGCGGTTTGAATCCGCGCGGGGGATGGGTGCGGTGTTTGGGCGCGCCGTCCGCTCGGAGGACGGCCTGCACGACGTCGGGAAGGCCGCCGCCGTCCACGTCGGCCACGAGGACGTCCGCGTCCGCGGTGGCCGTCAAGAAACTCAGATCGCTGAGCGGCGTCACTGCCCGGCTCGCGCGCGGAAGCGAGGTTGCCCGAACCGCCGGTCAGCGCTTCGCCCGCGCCCGTACCTCGGCTGCAATGGCCGCTTCGATGGCGGCCAGTTCCTCGGGCCCCAGTTCGAGGTCGGTCGGGCGCAGGGAAAGGCCCTCGGTCGCGAGCATCTCGTTCGTGGCGGCGCGTTGGGCCGGGGGCATCGAACCCTCGAGGACCAGGGGCGCCGCGAGCAGGAGCCCCAGCGCACGGCTCGCCGCGCCGCGACCGGCGGTGTTGGTGTGGGTCGGATTGGCGAGCAGCGGCCCGGTACGCAGGACCGCGATGCGGTTGAGGTCGACGTACACAAATCCGCGGGCGCGCACCGCGGCGACGATGTCGCGCTCGAAGGCCGCGACTTCGGGGGCGTACTCCACGTCGTGGGAGCGCGCGACGGGCATCCGCACGAACGCGACCTTGCAGGGCAATGACGCGAGCAAATCCAAGCTCTTTGCGAAGGCCGCGCGTTCACTCGCGAGGAGCGGAGCGTTTGGATCTGCGCGTTTTGCGGGGCGTTGGGCGGCAAGTCCGACCGCGAGGGCCATGTCGGCGCGCGTGAACTCGCGGAACGGATATTCGGCAATCCCGCCGGTCGCCCAGAGGTGCTCGAGATAGGGCTCGACGGTTGGGTCCCACAAAAAATCGAGCTCCCAAATCGAGCGCACGCCGCGCAGGGGCGCCCGCACCAACGCCGCTGCATCGTCGGCGCGGTGTGTCCACGGCGGGATCATCCACAGGTCGCGGCTCGAGCCCATCAGCCGCAGGCCGAGCTGGTCGTCGGTCTCCCCACCCAGCGGGAAAAAGAGCCGCTCTTCGAGGCCGATGATCAAAAGGTCGTTCGGCGGCCGCGGCGCCACGATATCGCGCAGCACCTGGTGCAGGAGGAACGCGCGCATGCCCATGACAGGCAGGCGCGCGACTTCGACGTCGCGCGCCTCCGTCCACAGCGTCGATCGCACCACGCGCGGGTCGATACCCGCATCCACTCGACTCGAACCGATGATCAGGACGTCGGCGGGCTCAGGCCGCATCCGTTCGGCGAGCAGTTGGATCTGGTTTTGCGAGTGCTCGACGGGAATCGCGGCCGCGTAGGGCGAACGATGGAGCGCAAAGTCGGCAACCGCGACGGCGCACACAAAACCGACGGCGACCCACAGGTCGCGCCAGCGCAACCCGAAGTGCGGAGTCTCCCGCGCAGCGACTTCGACGTGGGCTTCCATCGTTCAGAACTGGAAGTAGATGAAGGGCTGCGCCATCGAGTGGGCGTTTAGGAGAAGACCCAAAAGCACCGCGTAGGCCACCCCTTGCAGGAATAGGGGCGACGCGCGGAACACGCTGCGGCCGCGCTCCTTGAGGGCTTCTGGGACGAGGTGCAACGCAAAGCCGAACGCCAGTGCGAGGAAAACGTATCGACCGACGACGGGATCGCCGACAGGTTCCGCCAAGGACGACAGCACCGCCCAGGCTGCTTCGGGTGTGGCCGAGCGGAACAGGACCCACCCAAAACACACGAACTGGAACATCACGAGCCGCTGAACCCAACGCAGGGCGGTGGAACGTGCCTCGCGCAGGTCGAGCAGCCGGTCGACGATCAGCAGCGCTCCTTGGTAGGCACCCCACAGCACGAACATCCACGACGCGCCGTGCCAGAGGCCGCCAAGGAGCATCGTGAGCGCGAGGTTGCGGTACATCGCGAACTTGCCGCCGCGGTTGCCGCCCAGGGAAATGTAGAGGTAGTCCCGCAGCCACGTGGAGAGGCTGATGTGCCATCGCCGCCAGAAGTCGCGGGGTGTCGTGGCAACATAGGGTGCATCGAAGTTCTTGACGAGCTCGAACCCGAGCATGCGCGCGAGGCCGATGGCGCAATCGGAGTAACCCGAGAAGTCCCCGTAGATCTGCAGGGCATAACCCCAGATCCCGAGCACCGACATCCAGCCGCCGAACGTGCCGGGCTCTTTCCAAAACGGATCGACGAGTTCGCGGCCGAGGTAATCCGCGATGACGATCTTCTTGGTCAGGCCCCAAAAAACGAGCACGAGGCCCGAATGGAACGCCGAGCGCGTGAGGACCGGGGCGCGCGCGATCTGCGGGAGGAAATCCCGCGCGCGCACGATGGGCCCGGCGACAAGCTGCGGAAAAAACGCGACGAACAGGGCAAAGCGGGCGAGGTTTTTCTCGGGCGCAAGCTGCCCGCGGTAGATGTCGATCGTGTAGGAGAGCGTCTGGAACGTGTAGAAGGAGATGCCGACCGGCAGCAGCACTTCGAGAGTCGGCAGGTTCGGCTCGATCCCCACGGCGCGCATCAAACGCGCGGCTTCGACCGTGAAGAACCCGAAGTACTTGAAGAAGGCGAGGGCGCCCAGGTTGCCGACGAGGCTCAACCCCAGGAGCGCGCGCCTCTTGCGCGGCGCGTTTGTGCGGCCGAGCCCGAGGCCGATTAGGTAGTCGAGCAGCGTCGAGCCGGCGATCAGGCCCAAAAAACGCCAGTCCCACGCGCCGTAGAAGACGTAGCTCGCCGCCAGCAGCAGGAGCACGCGGCTGTTCCCGTGGCGCCTCAGCAGCCAATAGGCCGCAAAGACCACCGGGAAGAAGAACGCGAAGACGGCGCTGTTGAAGAGCACGGACGGCGTGCATCGCGCCCGCCGGCGCGCTGGATGGGGGGGGTGGCCGGCGGGGACGCCGGTTGGGCTGGCTCAAGGAGACGCGGCGCGCGCCCCGCGGCGGCGCGAGCGGGACACTTCTGCCGCGCGGACACGGGAAGGATACCCGCTCCGCGCGCCCGGGAGTCCGGCGGTGGGCCGCCCCCTTCCAACTGGCCCGGGTTAGCTTCCCAGGATCACGCTGACGGCGTTGCTCGCGAACGTCACGCTCTGGTCGCCGGGTATGTCGATCACGACGAAAGCGTGGTGCAGGGTGAGCCCCGCCAGCGAACTTGAGATCCCGGGGGGCAGCGTGAAATGGCAGTTCGCCTCACCTTTAGGGCCGAGCACCGCCAAGGACGGCGACAGCAGCGGACTGTTCGGCGCGTTGAGGGTGATCTCGAAGTACGGGTCGAAGACCAGCGGGATATTGACCGATCCGAGGGTCAACCCGGGCGACGTGCCGGTCGCCGAGCCCAGAACGAAGTACAGCTTGCCGGCAAACGCGGGGCCCGCGAAAAGGTCGAGCTGCTGCGCTCCACCGGTCGTCAGGGAGACAGTACCGGTGTCCGCGCGCAGGGCCGGACGGGCAATGGCCCGGTTGCCCGTGGGGCTGACAGCGAAGTCCGGCAAAGTCACAAGGCCATCGGCATCGGCAAACACGACGCCCGATGCCACCGTGTCAGCGGTGGCGATGTTCTCGTTGAGCCAGACGTACGGCACGTCGGGTAGCACCTGGAACGCCTGCAGGCGGCGCGGGCAGAGGTCGATGGTGGCGGGCATCCCGTCGGTGGTCTGCAGGCTAAGGCGCCATTCCGTGGCGGTGTCGAGGGGCGCTCCGTCCCAATTGTTCCAGCTCGCCGACCAGGTGATGGCCTCGTTGAAGCTGGTCGGCGCCTGGGGCGGGCTGATCGCGCCGGAAGCGGACGAAAGGCCGGGCACGGTCTCCGCGCGTCGGGCTGAGAACGCGTTGAACGGAATCCCGACGAAGTCTTTCTTGAACGGCCCGGGCATGCTCGCGATGCCCGAGGGCACGTGCAGGGCGTTCTGGACCAGACCCGACCAGCAGCGCGCCGACGCGTCGAACGGCGCGTAGGCGGGTTCGCCCTGGGTCGAATACTCGATGATCACGTCCTGGAGGCCGTGGTCGATACCGACCGGCACGATCTCGTCACCGCGGCGTTCGACCACTTGCTCTTGATGGTCCTGCCAATCCCACGCGGGGGTGCTGTCGTACGCGACGAGTGCGTCGGCCCAACCGGCGGGGGCGCGGGTCTCGATGGGTAGGTCGAGTTCGGGTGTGCCCAGCTTCACGATCACGTCGGGTCGCCAATCGGTACCACCCCCGTCGCCGACGGTCGTGTAGTTGGTCATCGGCTGGCTCGCGTGGGCAGCCGCGAAGACGTTGGGATAGCGCAGCGCCAGCGCCAACGTTCCACTCGCACCCATGGAGTGTCCGTAGACATAAACCCGGTCCGCGTCGACTTCGGCGCCATGGGACGGGTGCCGCATCAGGTCGTGGATCATGCGCAAGACGCGCGCTTCGGTGTAGTTTTCGATCGTATCGGTCGAGGGCACCACGAGATCCTGGCGGTAGTCGTGCGCGCGCGCGTGGCCGTACCACCAAGTGTTTGAGATGTCGATCGGATAGATCCGGAAGGCGTTGCACCAGGTCGGCGCGGGGTCGAAGTTGTACGGGCGGAATCTTTCGCCGCCGAACCCGTGCAAGTTGACGACAACCGGGTGCAGCCCTTCGATTTCGCCGCCCGTGACGCAGTCATCGCGAGGCGGGAAAATGTGGTAGACGAAGCCGTAGTTCAGCGCGTTGGCGATGGCGGGCTGGGTTTCGTCGAGGCCGTACCAATCGTTGTAGGAGTTGGGCGACGAAAGCGTCGCGTTGAATGTGCGCTGGTCGATGAACTGCGTGTAGACCTCAAGGCGACCCTCGAGCAGCACGGCGCCCAGCACCGGCAGCGGGTCGTCGATGGACTCTGCGATGGGGCCGAGGGTGTTGTCCGCGAAGAAGTCGAGGGTGTTCTCGACGCCGGAAGCGTCGACGGAAGTGACGGCGTAATAACCGTTGCCGCTGGAGCCGCCGCGAAAGTCCTCCAGCGCCAGGGTCCAGACCCACAGCCCCTTACCCGCGGCGAGCTGCGGCCCGCCGTCGGTGATGACATAGCGGGTGAAGTAGCGCGGCTCCCAGGCGAGTACCGCTGGCTTGTAATAACGGTCCGCATAAAACGTCCCCGAGCCAGGCCAAACCGTCGCGATCGGTTGGGCGTCGGGAAGGTTAGTGGCGTCGATCGGCGCGTCGTAGCGGTAAACGCGGTAGCGGTCGACTTCCAGCGGGTCGGCCTCTGTCCACGTCAAGAACGTCTGGCCGCTCGAATGGTGAGCGCTGATGGCGCTCGGCTGGGGCGGCAGCGTCGGCGGGTTGCCTGCGAAGGCGATCGGCGCGACGGCGGTGGCGAGCAGCAGAGCCTTAGTGATGAGCGCGATCACGGTGTATGCGGAGTAACGGTGTGGTCGAGGTTGGACCGTCCCCAGGGAAGGTGGGACAGCCGTGGATGAGGAGCGGTTCCGACCGGGCTCACGGTGCTTACTCGGCTCACGGTGCTTACTCGGCTCACGGTGCTTACTCGGCTCACGGTGCTTACTGGGCTCACGGTGCTTACTGGGCTCACGGTGCCGACTGGGGACCGGTGCCGACTGGGGACCGGCCGGGACCCCTTTGGGGAATCCTAACGCGCTCCGTCGATCCGCTTCGGACGCAGCCCGAACGCGCAGAGTTCCGAACGCGGCACGGGGCGAACCGCACCGTGTCGTGCGTCTTTTGTACCATCCCCCGCACCCCCCCCGCATCAATCCTCTCGATGGGGGGCGCGCTTCCCGCTTCAGCGGGTGTCCGGTTCCCGGGGGGCGGCCAGCGGGAAAAGGGGTGGCGGAGGGGTCAGAACCCCGTCCAGGCGGAGCGGATCGGTGGGCGCCAGCGAGAGCGGCGCCTCGGCGGGCTCCTTGCGCACTCGGCGCAGGAGCGCCAGGGCTTCGGGCAGCGCGAACTGCTCCCCCGAGAATCCGGCGACAAACCGTCCCCCGCGGACTTCGCCGGACAGTTCCAGGGCGCGCAGCTCCCGGGCGAGATCGCGCCACGGGGCGAGAGGCCGTTCGCGCTCGAGCAGCTTGCGGAACACGACCCCATAGCGGCGCAGGAGCGCACGGGCGAAAAATCGCGCGCGGTCGGCGTCGCTAGGCCCGGGGTCGCTGTCCCCGTCGGGGAGCCGCCGAAAGACGCTCCAGCGGCCCGCGAACGCCAGCGGTGTGCGCCGTTTCGACGCCGGCGCGATCAGCCAGCGCAGTGCGGCGAACGAATCGTTGGTGACGAGACCTCGCGCCAGGAGTTCACACAGGGCTGCTTCGAAGTGCGAAGGCAGCAAACCGGCGACCCGTGCGAGCTCCTCCTGGAACATCGCGCCCCCGCGGCTCAGCACCTTGAGCACACGCGCTGCGGGCCATTCGAGGCCCTCGATGGAGGGCGGCGGCGCGAGTGCGAGCCAATCGCCGATTTCGTCCCGCGGCACCAGCGTCAGTGGCGTGGAGCGCACCGGACCGCGCGCGCTTCCAAACACACGCCCAAAGGAGACTTGCCCCGTCAATGTCAGGTGGTCGAGCCAGTCGCGTCGGTAACCGTCGACACGCGCGCGCAGGATGTCGCGCTCCCACGCGATCGCGGGCACTTCGCGCCCGGCGAGTTGGCGCACGACGGCCAGGACACCGGCCGCACCCTCGACGTGTGACCCCGGCGCCGCGTGTTGCCAGTGCGCCAGCCCGCGCAAAAACTCGGCGGCGCTGATGGGGCGGATCTCCTTGCGCAGGCGCTCGAGTGTGTACGCGAGGATGCGCGCGAGCAGGCGCCGGTCGCACCACGCTTCGCGTTGCTCGAGCCGCACCCGCAAAACAACCCCGCGGCGCTCGAGCTCGACAAAATCCTCCGCCCGCGCGTCCGCGCTGTCCGCGAACACCGGGCCGAGCGCCTCCATGCGGCCGCGCAAAACATCCACGGGTTCGCGGGTCGCTTCGGTCGCGTACCAGCATCCGTCTTCGAGCACGACACGGCCCGCGACGTGCAGCGTCTTTAGCCACTCGTGCCAGCGTGTTGCCTCGGCATCGGTGGCAAAACCCATCCAACCGAGCGCTTCGTGCACTTCCTCGGCGTCGTGGGGATCGGGCCACGCTTCCTCGCGCACACGCGCGACAGCCGCCGGGTCGAGCTCTCCAAGCGTGTCCGCGGTGCGGCGGTCCAACGTTCGGCGCATCTGCACGGCCTGCGTGCGGCGTTCTTCGAGGGGTGCATCGTCCAAGAACGCATACGGCCGCGCCGTCAGTATGCCTCGGGCAAACGCGGACGGAACCGCGGTGTCGATCGCAACCCGTTCGATGGTTCCCGATTGCAATCCGCGCAACACTTCTAGGAAACCCTCGACATCCATTGCTTCATTGAGGCAATCTTCGATCGTTTGGTCGACGAGGGGGTGGCCGTCGGGGATTTCGATGTCGCCGGGCGCAAGGGTTTCGCCGCACGCGACGGCGGCGGGGAACGCCGCGGCCAGAAGGTCGTCGGCGCGCATTCGCAGGAGTGCGGGGGGCACACGCTTGCCACCTTGTTGACGCACGAGCAGCAGGGCCCGCGTTGCATTCCAGCGCCAGCGTGTCGTGAAGAGTGGCGTGGGCAGAACCGCTTGAATCAACAGGGCGCGCGCGGCGTTCGGATGCAGGTAATCAAACACCTCCGCCAGCGGGAAGCTGTGTTGCGGCCCGAGCGAGAGCACGATGGCCTCTTCGTTTGCCGCGGCCTGCAGCTCGAACCCGAAGCTGCGGCAAAAGCGCTTGCGCAGGGCGAGGCCGAGGGCGCGGTTGATGCGTCCGCCAAAGGGCGCGTGCAGAACGAGCTGCATGCCGCCCGTTTCGTCGAAAAAACGCTCGAGCACCAACCGCCGGCGTGTCGGAATCGCGCCCAGCACAGCCAGCGCCTCCGCGACGTAATCGCGGATCTGCCGCGCTGCCGCTTCGCCGACGCCACATTCGGCTTCGAGCCAACCTTCCGTGAGGCAGTTCGCGCGCACGATCGCGATCTCTTCGGACAGTTCTTCCGTGCGCGAGGGTGCTTCGCCAAACCAGAACGGAAGGCTGGGGGGAGCACCACCAGCGTCCGCAACACGCACGGTGCCCGCCTCGAGCTTGACGACGCGCCACGCTGCGTTGCCGAGCTGGAAAACGTCGCCGACGCTTGACTCGAGGGCAAAATCCTCATCGAGCGAGCCGATGACGGTGCCCTCGGGTTCGAGCACAACGCGGTAGTCGGCGCGGTCGGGAATCGCACCGCCGGAGGTGATCGCGGGCAAACGCGCGCGTTTGGTCGCGAGCAACCGATCGCCCACGCCGTCGCGGTGCAGCAACGCGCTGCGGCCACCCAGGTGCAAAGCGACCGTGGCGTCGAAGTCCTCGCGCGTGAGGTTGCGGTAGGGGTACGCGCGCCGCAGCAGATTGAAGAGGTCTTCGGTGCGCCACTCTTCGCTCACGCAAGCGGCCACGATGTGTTGCGCCAGGATGTCGAGGGGCGCCGTGGGTTGGGGTGTGCGGTCGAGTTTCCCCAGTCGTATCGCACGCAGGAGCGCCGCCGATTCGACGAGTTCGTCTTGGGTCAGCGGGAAAAGGCGTCCCTTCGGAACGCGCCCAACGCCGTGCCCGGCGCGGCCAACACGCTGCAACAGGGTGGCGATCGAGCGTGTGGCGCCCACCTGTACAACCAGGTCGAGGTCGCCGATGTCGATGCCGAGCTCCAGCGAAGCCGTCGCGACGAGCGCCTTCAGCTCTCCGCGTTTCAAGCGCTGTTCGGCGTCGAGGCGGCGCTCTTTCGACAGGCTGCTGTGGTGGCACGCGACGTGTTCGGCGCCCATTCGCTTGGCAAGGCCCGCCGCCATGCGCTCCGCACCCTTACGCGTCGTGGCGAAAACGAGGGTCGAGCGATGTTCAGCGATCAACTCCACGATGCGTGCGTGCATCTCGTCCGCGACCTCGTGGGAACACACGGTTTCCAAGGCCGATGAAGGCAACTCGATTGCAAGATCAAGCCGCCGCAGGTGGCCTTCGTCGATCGTGGTGCACTTACGCCCCTCGCCGACGAGGAACCGGGCCACATCCTCGATGGGTTTTTGCGTCGCGGACAGTCCGATGCGTTGCAGCGGTTCGCCGGTATGTGCAGTGGTGAGCGCTTCCAAGCGTTCGAGCGCGAGCGCCAGGTGGGAACCGCGTTTGGACCCCAGCACGGCGTGCACCTCGTCGACGATCACCGTGCGCACGGAACGCAGGATGTCGCGGCCACCGAAGCTGGTCAGCAGGATGCCCAGGCTTTCGGGCGTCGTGACAAACACGTGCGGCGGCCGTTTGCGCATCGCGGTGCGCTCCGCGGCCGGTGTGTCACCGCTGCGCACCAGCACACGCACCTCGGGCAAGGTTGGATCAAGCGCGCGCCATGCCCCCAGCGGTTGGTTGAGGTTTTTCGCGATGTCGTTTGAAAGGCTGCGCAGCGGCGAAACGTAGAGCACGCGCGTTTCGTCGCTGAGCGTGTCTCCGCGCGCCAAAAGGCCGTTCACCGACGGAAGGAACGCCGCCAACGTTTTGCCGGACCCCGTGGGCGCCGCAACGAGCACGTTTTCGCCCCGACCAATGGCCGCCCACGCACGCGCCTGCGCGGCGGTGGGCTCGCCGAGGTGTTCGGCGAACCACGCACGGACGGTCGGCAGAAAGCGCGAAAGGGACATCGTGGGGGTCGGGGCGAGGCGCGGCCACCGCTGTAGGCCCGCGGGGAGTACCGTTCCAGCGGCGGCGTGCGGCGAGCAGGACGGTTGCACAACGGTCAGAGGAGCGATTCGGCTCAAATGGGGACGGGGCCGGGAGCGCGGGCCTCCAGGCCCGCCACGGGGCGAGAGCAGCCGCCGGCATCCACTCGACACGCTCAAAGGCGGGGCCGGAGGCCCGCGCACCCATCGGGCGGAGCCCGGCCAGAAATGTGAGTTCGCGAAGAACTGCGGCGTGACCGCGAGTGGAGCGACGCGGAAAAGGCCCACTCCTCCCGCGCATTCGATCCGCTCACACCGGCAAGCACAGGGTCGGCGCAACGCCGCGAGGGGCGAAACACGCCCGGGAGACGGATAAGGACTTGCACTCCAGGGCACGCGCGTGGCGGAGGCGGAGGGATTCGAACCCCCGGTGCCCGTCAGGACACAGCGGTTTTCAAAACCGCCGCAATCGGCCACTCTGCCACGCCTCCGTGCGCAGGGTAACAAGCGCTCCGCGGGCCGCCGAAATCGAGCTGACGGCCAGGCGACGGCTCGGCGGCCGTTGACGCGTTACTCCTTCTTGCGCTTCTTCTTGGGCGTCGGGGGCTCGTCGTTCGGGGGCGTGGGCGGTTTTTTCGGGGACTTGCCCCCGGGCGGGGTGCCGGATTGGGGCGGCGGGCCCTCGCCGGCGGCCGCTGAAACGACGTCCTGGGCGACGTGGATCGGGCAGCCGGCGCGCAGTGCGAGCGCGATGGCATCCGACGGACGTGCGTCGACGTGCACCGGCGTCGTGGCGCCCGGAGCCATCAGGACGAGGCGCGCAAAAAACGTCGCCTGGCGCAGGTCCGTGATCTCGATGCGCTCGAGCCGCGCTCCCAAAGCCGTCACGGCATCGAAGAGCAGCTTGTGCGTCGGTGGGCGGGGTGGCTCAAGGTGTGTCACGACCCGCTGGATCTCGTGCGCCTCGTGGGCGCCGATCAGGATCGGAAAACCGCGTGGGCCGCCGCGCTCCTTCAAGAAGATCGACTGCTGCTCGCCGTGGTCGTGGGTGACGATGCGCACGAGCAGCATGTCGACCATGGGGGATTTGGCGGGGGACGGCATCGTGGTGGGAGCGGAGCGGCGGGTGGTGCGAGCCGCGCTCCATGAGGAAACTAGCCGCGCCCGGCGGGCGAGTCCACGTCCGCGCAGCTGGCAGCCCTAGAATCCGCCCCCGCGGGGGAACGCCCCCTCGCCCAACACATGGCCAACTCCGCCGATTCCGCCGCGCCGAACCACGCGGGCGCGCCCGAACTCCGCTGGTCCCAAAACCCCGTTCAGGTCCGAATCCTGCGGGGTCGCTGGGTCGAGTCGGTGCACCGCGGGGCGTGGGTGCTCGTGGACGCGGACGGCGGCGCGCTGGAGGGCTCGGGCGACACCATGGAGCGTATTTTTGCGCGCTCGTCCGTCAAGGCGTTCCAGGCGCTCCCGCTGATCGAATCCGGCGCGGCGGAGCGTTTTGGATACCAGGACGACGAGCTGGCCCTCGCGCTCGCGTCGCACGATGGGGAGCCGCTGCACCTCGAAGCCGTCCTGCGTGTGCTCGCGCGTTTGGGGCTCGGTGTTGAGCACCTGCGCTGCGGTCCCCAGGTCCCGGCCGACCGCGCGGTGCGGCGCGATTTGGAAGCGCGCGGCGAGCCGCCGTCGGCGCTGCACAACAACTGCTCGGGCAAACACACGGGTTTCCTCGCGGTGGCGCGTCACCTCGGCGCACCCATCGAGGATTACCTCGATCCCGCGAGCCCCGGCCAGAAACTCGCGCGCGCGGCGCTCGCCGAAATGGCCGGTTTGAACGCCGCAGACATCGACGTCGCGATCGACGGCTGCAGCGCGCCGACGTTCCGTTTGCCGCTCGCAAACCTCGCCACCGCGTTCGCGCGCCTCGCCGCGCCCCAAAACCTTGGCCAAGAACGCCGCGCCGCGTGCGAGCGCATGCAACGCGCCGTCGCCGCAAATCCCGCGCACATCGCGGGCAACCACCGCCGGCTGTGCACCGCTATCGTGCGCGCGAGCGGCGGCCGCCTGTTCCCAAAGATCGGCGCCGAGGGGGTGTACGCGGTGGGGCGAGCGGGGGATGGCCCCGGCCGCGGACGCGGGTTCGCGCTCAAGATGGACGACGGGGACAAACGCGGCCTCGAACCGCTTGTGGTCGGTTTGCTCGAGCGCTTCGGGTGGCTTGCGCCCGCGGAACTCGCGCAGCTTGAGCGCTACCGCGGGCAAGTGCTCGTCAACCGCGCGGGTCTCGATGTCGGCCGCACAGAGGTCGCGGGATGAGCGCCCAGGGACGCAGCCGCGTGCCGGGGCCTCCGCCGCCCGCGCCCCGTCCGCCCCCGCGGCTCGATCGCACCGCGCACAAGGGCATCGCGGGTCAGCTGTTGATCGCGGCCGGCAGCCGCGCCATGCCGGGCGCGGCCATCCTCGTCGCGCGCGCCGCCCAGCGCGCGGGCGCGGGGCTCGTGGCGGTGACCTCGATCGACGGCGAGCTCGACATCGTGCTGCCGATCGCCGCACCCGAGGCCATCCTCGTGCGCCTGGTCGGTCCGGTCGACCGACCGACGCGCGGCGCCTTTCCCGAACTTGCCGGGCGCTCCGATGCCGCCCGTGCAATCGGCCCCGGCTTGGGGACGGATGCGCGCGCGCGTGCGCTCGTCGAAGCGCTGCTCGCGCTCGGCGGCCCGCTCGTGCTCGACGCCGACGGGCTCAACCATTTTGCGGGGCGCGTCGAGCGTCTGCGTGCTGCGACCGGCGCCCTCGTGCTGACGCCCCACCCGGGCGAGGCCCAGCGCCTCTTGGAACGGCCGATTCCGAGCGACGATCGGGGCCGGCTGGAGGCCGCGGGCGAGCTTGCCCAGCGGGCGGGCGCCATCGTCGTGCTGAAGGGCGCGGGCACGGTCGTGGCGAGTGCGGAGGGCGGCGAGGTGCGCGCGTGGGTCAATCCCACTGGAAATCCGGGCCTTGCGACGGCGGGCTCGGGCGACGTTCTGACCGGGATCCTCGGCGCCTACCTATGCCGGCTCGGTCCCGCGTTCGACGCCTTCGACGCCGCGCGCGCCGCCGTCTGGGTCCACGGGCGCGCGGGGGATTATGGGGCGGCCGTTTTGGGCGAGCGCGCCCTCATCGCCTCCGACCTCGTCGATTGGTTGCCCCGGGCGCAGATCGAACTCGAAGGGGAGTAGGGCGTAGAGCGCCCCGCGCGGGGCTCCGTCGCCCGCGCCGCTGGGCGGGGTAGTCTTCGACACATGGTGCGCGCCAGCCTAGACCCGACGGCCAGCGAAGCGCCGACGGCCAGCGAAGCGCCGACGGCCAGCGAAGTGCCGACGAAACGGGCGGCGGATTGCGACCCGCCGGGGCCCGCAAGACGCCTGCCGCGCGTTTGGATTGCGCCCGTCGTCGCGCTCGCGGCGATCGGTTTTGCGGCCGGTGTGGTCGTTTTCGGAGTGCGGCACCTCGACGGCCCGACGACCGCCCGCCTCGCGCCCGTGCGGCACCTCGGTCCGGCATCCGTGCCCTCGGCTTATTTCAAACCCACTGCGGGAGCGGTCCTGCCGGCCGCGCTTGCGGACGCGGTGGAACGTGAGTTCGCAGTGCGCTCGGCCCTGCGGACCGCGCGCGAAGATCCCGCCGCGTTCACGGCCGACGTGGCGCAGCGGCTTGCCCGCGAAGATTGGACCGCGCGCGCCGCAGCACTGGATGCCCTTGGGCGGGCGGCCCAGTTGGCGCGGGTCGATCTCGCCGCCGCGGACCTTGCGCGCGGGGCGCTCGATGACGGTCACCCGAACGTGCGCGCGGCGGCCCTCGGGGCGCTCGCGGCGTTTGGCGTGCCCGCCGAGCTCGACGGACCCACGTTCGACGCGCTCGCCGCCGATCCGCTTTCACAAACGCGCCTGAACCTCGCGCGGCTGACTGCGCGCTTGCCCGCGACCGCTGCGCCCGAGCGGATCGCGCGTTTGCTCGTCGACGTCGACCCGGCGGTGCGGCGCGCGGCGGCGGTGGGATTGGCGCGCGCGCTTGCGCCGGGATCAGCCTCCGCGCGCGCGAGTCAAAGCGCCGGCGAGGATGCGTGGGTGAAACTCGCGGCCACGCACGCGATGGCGCTCGAAGCACCCGATCGGGAGAAGGAGCGTTACGCCTTTGCGCGCGATCTGGAACGCGCCGAAGTCGGTGTGTCCGCCCTCAGCGCGATCCGCGCGGCGTTGCCGGCGCCGAGCGACCACGCCGGCGCCCCGCTGGCTGCGCTCCCTTTGAGCGATGTCGCGCTCGCACGCCGCGAAACCCGCGGGCTCGTCAGCGCATTGCTTTATGCCGCAGGCGGCACGGGCGACGTGGACGCGCTCCTTGGTGCATGGCTTGCGGCGGCGCGCTGGTCACCGGAGCGCCAGTCGCGGTTCGAAATTGCCGCGCGGTCAATGGATCCGGACCTCGGCGCGCACCTATGGGCGGCGGCGACGACGCTGCAGGTGGTGGAGAGCATGCCGCATGTGACCATAATGCACACCAGCGCGGGTCAAGCAGCGCTCGAAACGGCCGCGCGCGCGTTGTACGCGCTCGACCCGTTGGTTCCAAACCTCGGACTTGCGGTCCAGTTCGCCGAACACGCGCTGGACGTCCTCGGCACACGCGAGTTCCTGGAACGGATCGAGGAGTACGCCGATGGCAGCGGCCTCGGCAGTTACTGGTCGGCCCTCACGCGCCGTGCTCCGGCGTGGCCCTCGGACGTGCTCGGGCGGCTGCTCGAGCACTACCGATCGCGCGGTCGATGGCCTGCCGGCTTTGTCGCGGCGCTCGAGTCGAGCGCCCTCGCGGGGGACGTCGCCGCCTCGGACGGGCTCGCGCGGCTGATCGAGATCGCCGGCGCAGAAACCGCCCAAACGGCGTTTTTGACCCTGGTGCGTGTGGGGGATCCGAGGCCGTGGCATGGGGCGCTCGCGGGTTATGTGCTCAGCACTCCGCCGGAGCGCCGCGGCCCCGTCGCGCGTCGGCTGGTGGGGCCTCATCCTGTGCTGCCGCTGCGCGATGATTGGATCGAACTCGGACGCCGCGGGGCGCACGAGCGGGAACTGGCCGTGGACCTCTTGCGGCCCTTTGCGGGCGATCAGGGCGTTTTTGATGAGCTCCAACGCTGGCTCGTCGAGGAAGTCCATGCACTCGACGCCGCGGCCGACGTCGAGCGCGAGCGCGCGGGTCGCCGCGCGTCGCAGATCGTCGACGCCATGCTCGCGTTGACCTCGCCCGCGGAAGCGGTCGCAAGCGCGACCTTCGCCCTCGAACATTCGATCGGTCGCAGCCCGTCGCTCGGTCGCCGGGCGGCGTCGATCCTCGGCGAAAGCGCGGCGGGGCGAGCGGTCCTCGTCGACCATGTGACGCGCGCGACGGACCGCGAAATACGCCTCGAGGCCGCAGCGGCGTTGGCGGCGAGCGGAGCCGTCGAGTCCACGGTCGACGCGGCGCCCCTCGTGGACACGGTTCTCGCGGGCTTCAACAGCGCGCCGCTCGAGCAGCAACTGCGTTTGCTTGAAGCCTTCGCGCAGGCGGAAACACCCGCGCTCGACGCGTTTTATCTCGGTTTGGCGGACGGCCGCGCCCCGGGTGGCATCCGCGTTGCGCAGGACCTCGTGCACGCCGCATGGGTCGTTCTTGGACGGCGCGCGGGCGCGCCGGGGGAACTCGCACGCATCCTGCGCAGGATCCGCGACCTCGACCTCGTGCTCGCGGGCCTGCACGCGCTGGGCGAGCGGGGAGCGCGCGGCGAGTTGATCGCGCTATGGGTCGAGTTCGAAGACCGCGGTGCCGACGTGGACGTGCGCGCGGTGGGTGGGTCCCCGTGGCCGCCCGTAGGCGCGGAGGCGCGCGCCATCGTTCGCGGGCCGCTGATTGCCGCGCTCGCCCGCGCGGGCGCGTTTGGGCCCAAGACCGAGGCGGGCGCGTTGGATCCGGGCGCGCTCTTTGCAGCGCCTCTTGGCCGCGTCCGTGAGGACCTCGTGCGCCGTTTCGCCCGGCAGCCGATGGCGGCCGCGGAGTTCGATTGGCGCGCCGAGCTGGAGGCCATGCGCATCCTTGCCCGGAGCGGCGGCGCGACCGGCGTGCTCGGCGCGCAGGGTCCCTACGAACACATGGATGGCCGGTTCTTGCTCGAACTGGCGTTCTCGGCGCACCGGGCCGCGCGGTCCGCGGCACCGGCGGCGCGGCAGGATGCGCTGGCCGCCGCCGCGGCGCTGTGCGACGCGGCGGCGGTTGCCCTCGTTGGCGAAGGTCCGAGCGCGGAGGGGGCCGCGACTCGCGCGCGGGCACAGGTGCTGGATCTTGCGCTGGAGCGGGGGGAGTACACCCGCGCCGCGCGGCTCGCCGACGGGCTCAGCCAGTCCCTGGCCGCGGGTGAACTGAACGAGCGTGCGCTCGAAGACGTCCACGGCCCAGAGGACCCCGCGCACGACGGGTCGCCGCGGGCACTCTTCGGCGCGCTCGCCGAACAGTCGCGGGCGCGAGTGGCGCTGCGCGCGGGGAACCTGGACACCGCGCGGCTCCATGCGGAGCGCGCCCGGATTCGCGCCGCATCCTCTGCGGCGGCCCGCGCGCACCAGGACAGGCTCGACGCCGAGCTGAGCGCCGCCGAACAGCCGTAACCCGCCAAAGGCGCCCATCCGTCGAAGGTATTGCGACACCCCGGCCGCCTCGGGCGCGGAGCGCCATCGGACGGCCACAACGGTCCTCGTGCGCTGGATGAGCCGATTCCGAGGCGTCCGCGGACGATCGCCGCGCGCGGTTTGGGCGAAGGCCCGAGCGCCCCGTTGGCCCCGCTCGCCGGACGGTCGTAGACTTCCGCCGCCGTGTCCTCGCCCGATTCCCCCCACGTGCCTGCAGCCGGCGTCGGCACGGGCCTTGCTTCCTGGCGCGCCGGCGCCGGGCTCTTCCTGATCTCGGCCGCCGTGCTCGCGCTCCAGGTGCTGCAAACGCGGCTCCTGTCGGTGCAGATGTGGCACCACCACTCGTACATGGTGGTGACGATGACCCTGCTCGGTTTTGCCGCCGCCGGGTCGCTCGCGACGGTGTGGCCCGCGCTCGTTCGCCCGCCGGTGGCGACGAAGCTGTCGATCACGGCCACGCTGTTCGCGTTCACGACCCTGGGCGGGTACCTGATCCTCGGCGCGACCGCGGACCGCGCGGCGGAGTTGACCGCCAGCGGGCACTACTGGGCGTTGGGCGTTTTTTACTCATACCTGCTCGTCCCCTATTTCTTCGGCGGCCTGGCAGTCACGATCGCTCTTTCGGCGGCGCGCTCGGTGCCCCGGCTTTACTTCTGGAACCTGATGGGCAGCGCGCTGGGAGCGTGGCTGTTCATCGCTCTCATCGCACCCCTGGGCGGCGAGCGGCTGCTCGTGTTCTGTGCGGCGCTGGGCCCGCTGGCCGGCCTTTTCTTCGCGCGCGCTGAGAGCACCGCCGACCTCGCGCCCGGCCGCGCGCGCCCGAAAGCCGGGCTGATCTGCGCCGTCCTGGGGCTCCTCGTGTGTGCGCTGACGTTTGCCGATGCACCGCGCTGGTTCAAGGTCGGTGTGGCGAGCACGAAAGCGATGGTCGACACGCTCAAGCACGTGCCCGGCGCGGAGCACGTCGGCCAGCGCTGGAGCCCGATGTGCCGCCTCGACCTGGTGCGCAAGGGCGACGAGATCCTGATCTACCAGGACGGCGACGCGATCACCGTCATGCACTCGGATGCGAGCTGGGCAGGCCTCGCGCCCTGGGTCGCGCTCAACACTCTGGGTTACGAGGTGCAGGACATCCGGCGCGCCGCGGGAGCACCACCCATCGACGCGCTGGCGATCGGCATCGGCGGCGGGATCGACCTGCGTTACGCCATGCAGCGCGGCGCGCGGTCGGTCCTTGGCATCGAGATCAACCCCGAGACCGTCAAGCTGGTCGGCGAAACCTGGCGCGAGTTCAACGGCGACGTTTACCACCAACCCGGGGTCCAGGTGGTGGTGGGGGAGGGTCGCAGCACCCTGCGCCGTATCGAGCGCACCTACGACCACATTCAGCTTTCGGGCACCGACACGTACACGGCGGGCAACGCCGGGGCGTACGTGCTCTCCGAGTCGTACCTCTACACGATGGAGGCCCTCGAGGAGTACTTCGAGCGACTCGACCCGAACCACGGCACGCTGGGCATGATCCGGCTCGGTTACGACCCGCCGCGGGAGAACCTGCGCCTGTTCGGCATGGCGCTCGCCGTGTTGCGCGACGAGTTTGGCGTGGCCAACCCCTCACAACACGCGGCCATCATCGGCCACGCGCACCCCTACGAGCGCACCGGCGAAATGGTGCGCTTCACGGGCAGCGTTTTTTCGCGCCAGCCGATCCCCGATCAGGCGAAGGCCTACTTCGAGCAGGCGGGCGAAGTCGAGGGTTATTCTCCGCTCTACGTGCCCGGCGTGACGCCGGCCGACAGCCCGTTCGCGCGTCTGGCCGCTGCGATCGACGCCGGCACGGAGGACGCCTTCTACGCGGACTACCGGTGGACGATCGAGCCCGTCACCGACGACTCGCCGTTTTTCTTCAACTTCCACCACTGGCGCGACATCTTCGACAAGTCGAGCCGCAACGTGCGCAACTGGGAGGACCTGACCGGCGGTCCGATCGGCCTGCGCATCCTCTTCGCACTGCTTGTCCAGGGGTCGCTGCTGGTCGCCGTGCTCGTGCTTCTTCCGCTCCTCGTGCTGCGCCGCGAAGGACTGAAAGCACCCAACGCCGCGCGCCACCTCGTGTACTTCCTCTCGCTCGGGGCGGGGTTCATGTTCCTCGAGATCAGCACGATCCAGCGGCTCGTCTTGTACCTCGGGCACCCGACGTACTCCCTGACGGTGGTGCTCTTCTGCTTCCTGTTTTTTGCGGGACTCGGCAGCCTCTTCGCCGCGCGTTTGTCCGCGCGCCCGACACGCGGTCTGCGCATCGCCATCATCTGCCTGTGCATCGGCATTGCGATCCTGCTGCTCGTGTTGCAGCCGATCCTCGATGCGACGTTGTCGCTGCCCCTTGCTGCGCGCATCGCGATCACGGCAGCGGTGCTTGCGCCGGTCAATTTCGCGATGGGCATGCCCTTCCCGTTGGGCCTCGAGCGCCTCAAGCGCCTCGCGCCGCGGCTCGTGCCCTGGGCGCTCGCGGTGAACGGCGGCGCGAGCGTCGTCGCGTCGATCCTGTGCATCGTGATCGCCATGGAAACCGGCTTCCAGGCCGTTGCGATGCTCTCCTTGGGGATCTACGCCCTCGCGGCGCTAGTGGCGACCACGGGTCCGCTCGCCGCCGCAAAAACAGGCGGCTGAACGCGCGCGCGCGCTATCCTGGTCGGCCCAGGCGACCGGGCCCAGTCCGGGCGTCCCGACCCCCACGGAGGATCCCTTGGCAATCCGCGCCGCAATCGACCGCCCCGACCGCTCCATCGAGACCCTCGACGACGGGCTCGGATTTGTTGCGCTCGTCGACCGCATGGAATCCGACCCGGCCCTCAAGGTCGTCAACGCGGCGCGCATCAGCTACCAGCGCCAGAAGGCCGAGTTCGGGGCCCAGGATCAAAAACTCGCAGGTTTCCTGTGGCAGCACGGCCACACGTCGCCCTACCGGCACAGCTTTTTCACGTTCCACTGGAAAGCGCCGCTGTTTGTCTTCCGACAGGCGTTTAAGTACCAGGTCGGCTCCGGCTGGCGCGAGTACGAGGTCGAGGGTGTGAGTGTGTCGGCCGAGGTGTTCGACGTGATGTTCGACACCGACAAGGGCTGCAGTTGGAACGAGATCTCCGGGCGTTACGTGAACTGGGAGCCGGAGTTCTACGTGCCGCAGCGGATGCGTGCCAATCCGCCCCACGGCAACAAACAAGCGTCGGACGAGCTCGGCGAGCACTACGACCACGTGGGTGAGCGTGAGCGCATGGTCGCCGAATGCGCCGCGACGTACCGGCTGTACCAAGAGCGCCTGGAGCGCGGCGTCGCGAAGGAAATCGCGCGCATGCTGTTGCCCCAAAACCTCTACAGCCAGGCGTACTGGACCGTGTCGCTCCAAGGGGTCATCCACTTCCTCGAACAGCGCCTTGCGAAGGACGCCCAGCACGAGATCCGGCGTTACGCGGAAGCCGTGTTCACGCTGCTGGAGCCCGACCTCGCGCGCCTCGGGATCGACCGGGCCCGCCTCACCCCGGCGGGTTGAACCCCGCGCGGTAACGCGCCGTTCAAGAACCCGATCCCCGGCGCGCGCTGCTGTTTGTCGCTGCCTTTATCGCTGCCTTTATCGCTGCGCCGTGGGACAATCGCTCCATGGCACGTCGCGCTGATCCTCGCTTTGACGCACCCACCCGCCGGGTGGCTCCGGCCGCCGTAGCTGCGGCGTCCGTCGCCCTCATGGCGCTTTTTTCGGTCTGCGCCATCGACGCATGGGGCCAGGGGGATGCGGATCCCAAGGACAGCCGCGCCAACCTGATTGCGGCGCTTCGCGAGCAGGGTGTCGAGCTCGACTTCGAAGTCGGAGCCGTTTCGATCGCGGCCGAAATTCTCGAGCGCGACGGGCTGCTGGAATACCTGTTGGTCGGGCCGCGCGGAGCCGGGCACGAGAGCCTCTTTGGCACGCAGGTGGGCGCGAGTGCCATCCACACCGCGATGTTGCTCATGGGGTTCGCGCCCGGCGCGAATGCGCAGTGGATCGCGAACCCGATGGGAGCACAGATCGGAGCCCGGCGGCCGTCATTCGACGTGTTGCCACCGGAGCACGCCGCGGGCGCTCCAGGTGTGCACCTGTACGCCGGTTGGCGGCGCGGTGACGAAGTGTATTTTTATCGGATCGAGGATCTGATCGCGGACCTTTCAACCGGCGCGGCCATGCGTCGGCACGGTTGGGTGTACCTGGGCTCGAAGGAAATCCCGCCGCGCGGCGACCAACCCGGAGGGTTCGCGGCGGACCTCGTGGGAAACCTGATCTCGGTCTGTTTTTTCGCCGAGGGTCAGACGCTCGCCACTGCGGCCTTGCCCGAGTGCCTCGACCAAACTATTTGGACGGCGAATCCGTGGCTGTTGCCGGAGCGCGGCCAACCCGTTCGTTTTGTGCTCGCGCGTGCGCCCGTCGCCGCGCCGTCGCCGGCTCTCATCGCGCTCCTGCCCGACCTCGGCGCGATTGCCCCGACGGACAACGATGAGTGAAAGGGGTGCATCGGTGACTTTGGCGCTGCTGCGCCATGGCGCGCGCGCCCGCGGCGGAACGCGGCTTGCGTGCGCGCTGTTTCTTGCCGCCGCGGCGTGGCTCGTCGTGCTGGCGCTCGTGGTCGCCGCCGATCCGGACGTGCGCCGGCCGACCCAATCCTCGAACGGATGGGTCCTCGGCACGTTGATGGCCGCCGCCGCGGCCGCCGCGGTGTGGCGCGGGACGGCCCTTGAGGGTGCGACGGGTGTCGACCGACCGTCGCGCGATCGCCGCTTCGCGCAGTCGACCGACCGTGCGTTGCACCTCGGCGGATTGCTCGAAGCTGCGGCGGAGGGAGCGCGCGCCCCGCGGCCGGGTCCGTTCCAAGGACTCTTGGAGCAGGAGGTTGCACGGCGTGTCGGCGTGCGCCGCATGCGCGATGCCGCGGAGCTGCCCTGGGTGTTTGCGTTGCTCGCGACGCTGGCGGCGGGCTGGTTTTTCTTGTCGGCGGTTTTTGCGGCCCGCGTCGATGGCGATGAGCTGCGCCAGCGCGAGTGGCTCGCACGCGCTGCGGCGCTGCTCGCGTCCGCTGCAGCGGACGCGAGCGCCCCGGCAGCACCGTCGGCCGACGGCCCGCAGCGCTCGGCCGGCGAGCTTCTGACCCTCGCGCGTGCGGCTCGGGATGCGGCCCGGAGCGCCACGGCGGGGGAACCCGTCGATGCCGCCCGCCTTGAAGCGGCGCTGCGCGAGGTCGCTGCCCGGATCGCTCCAAACGACCCCGCCGCGGAGCAGCTTGAGTCCGCGCGCCTCAACCTCGCCGCCGCGGCCGGCCGGGGTGGCCGCGACCCCGGCGATCTCCGCGACCTCCGCAATCCGGGCGCGCCACAGGGGCCGCGCGCCACCGACCCGTTCGCTCCGGGCGCCGGGGCGCGGGGGACGGAGGGTGCAGGGCTG
>ENA-ORBV01001947-ORBV01001947.1-microbial-mat-metagenome-genome-assembly--contig:-NODE-1947-length-44640-cov-5.817988_pt1 | contig 44640 bp, 30 predicted proteins | sample MGYA00237777_ERZ505514 | MGnify/ENA primary metagenome ERZ505514 (study PRJEB26160, sample SAMN06269048) | microbial mat metagenome | isolation source: Oligotrophic lake microbial mat | place... | reverse complement strand
GCTATTGGGGTATGCACTGCCGACGAACGAACTGGCCACGTTTGCCGATGTGCTGCCCTTTGACGATCTCGAAGGCAACGACGCCATATTGCTCGGACGGCTCACCGAGTTCGTTTCGGCCCTGTTCGCGCAACTCGAAAAACTCCGCGGGGTGCGCAGCCTGGTGGCATGGCGGGACCTCCTCACGGAAACCCTGGACACCCTTTTGCAGCGTGATCAGCGAACCGAGTGGCAACACCAGCGCCTTCGAGAAACGTTGTCCGAGATTGTCGAATCCGCCGAGACTGCCGGATTCGACGAACCGGTCGATCTGCGGGTGATTCGCCTGTTGCTCGAAGCGCGCGTGGATGCTGCGTTTCCCGAGCGTGGATTTCTGAGCGGGGGCGTCACCTTCTGCGCGATGGTTCCGATGCGCTCGATTCCCTTCCGAGTGGTTTGTTTACTCGGCCTGAACGACGGCGCGTTTCCCAGGAGCGGAAAAACGGTCGACTTCGATCTCATCAAGCGGGGACCGGAGCCTTCGAGGCCCGGTGATCGCGATCGACGCAAGGACGACCGCTATCTCTTCCTCGAAACCATGTTGGCGGCCCGCGAACAATTGCTCATTACTTACACGGGGCAAAGTATCCGTGACAACAACCACCGTCCGCCGTCCGTCGTCGTGAGCGAACTCATCGACAGCATCGCCGACACGCACTTGCCACCCAAACAGGACACTGACCAGGACAACGACGACCTTGATCGGCGGCGCGCAATCGAAAATCACCTCGTGATTCGGCATCCGCTTCAAAGTTTTTCTCGCCGATATTTCGATCGTTCGGATCCACAGTTGTTCAGCTACGCCGACGACAATGCCCGAGGCGCAGTCGCATTGACGCCATCGCGCACACCGGCCGACCCCTTCATCAAGGCCGAGTTGCCAGCACCGAGTGCAGACAGCGTACCTGGAAAAGAACAAACGATTGCACTACAGGATCTTGCCCGCTTTCTGAAAGATCCTGCTCAGTACCTTTGCAATCGGAGGCTCAACATCAGTTTTCGAGAAGAACTGGTTGACGTTCCCGCGCGTGAACCCATCGAACTCGATGGACTCGACAGTTGGCAACTGGGGGATCTGCGACTGAAACATGCGCAAGCGGGCCTATCGAATGATCAATCCCTGGCATTGTTTCGGGCGGCGGGGCTTTTGCCGATCGGTACCGTTGGACGCCTCGCGTTTGACGAGGTGGTCGAGGTTGCCGACGCAATCATGGAAAAGGTGCGCGAATTCCGTGTGGGCACGCAACTGCCATCGGTTTCTATCAACCAGGTGCTGGAGCCAGGCGTGCGCCTCGAGGGAACCTTGACGAATCGCTGGCCAGGCGGCGTCGTGACGTTTCAGTTCTCGCGCATCAGCAAAAAGCAACTGCTTGAGCTATGGGTGCGGCATCTGGCCCTGTGCTGCGAATCATCGGAAACGGATGCACCGAAGACGACGCTCATCGGGCGACCGTCCAAAAAAACGGAGAAATTCCGCGGTAAAGAAGCCAAGAAAGACAAAGACGGCGCGGCCGCGGTTTCGTTCCGCTGGGTGGCCGATGCACGCAGACACCTTGCCGCAATCGCCCGAGTGTATCAATTGGGCATGCGGGCACCGCTCGCTTTTGCGCCCGAAAGCAGTGGAGATTTCGCAACTCAGATCCGCTTGAACCGTCCGGTTGAGACCGCTTTTGCCGAGGCGATCAGAACCTACGAGGGCGCATTCTATAGTGGCGAGAGGGATCAGAATCCCTATCTGCAGCGTCTCTTCGGGGAGGACACGCCGCCTTTCGATCGAACCTTTCACGTCGGTCCCGACTTCGCAACGCTGGCGCGCGGCATCTTCGACCCGCTGATGAACGCCATGGATGCAGTCGAGCCAAGGGGAAAATGATGAACGCGCCGTTCGAGGATTTCGACGCACTCAAGGTTTTGCTGCAGGGACGAAACATCATCGACGCGAGCGCCGGAACCGGCAAAACCCACGCCATCACCACGCTTGTCGTACGGTTACTGATCGAGAATCGAATCGACATCCGAAAGATCCTCGTGGTTACCTTTACCGAGGCGGCCACGGCCGAGTTGCGCTCCCGTATCCGCGCCCGTCTGCACGAGGCACTTGTCACCTTTCGCTCGCTCGAGGAAAACCCAACCCAGGGACAGGGGACGATGTTTGAGAAAGAGCCGGAGCTGCTGACTTATGCGCGAGCTCGGAAAAACATTCGCGTCGATCGCCACCGAATCGAGCGTGCGCTCGCCGACATCGACGAGGCCCCCATTTCGACCATCCACGGATTTTGCCATCGCATCCTGCACGACGCAGCCTTCGAGAGCGGCGTCCTCTTCGAGACCGAAATGGTCTCAGACCTCGGGCCCATGCGGGACGAAATTCTGTGCGACTACTGGTCGAATGTCATGGCCAGCGCGAGCGATGCGGACATCGCGATACTGAACGACGCCGACATTCTTCCGTCAAAACTCACCCAACTCGCCGATCGAAGCGCGCGCGATCCCGATCTGCGGATTCTCCCGGAGCGAGTGGCCGACAACCGGCTTGAATGTTTTGCACGCATGCAGTCCACCTGGGACCACAAGGCCGTCGAAGCGTTGCTCCACAGTGGCACCCAGATCACCAAGCAAACCGTTATAAAGCCGTCAACGTTTACCGGCTGGGTCGACGAGGTAGAGCAATACCTCAAGCGGGTGCCGTCGTCCGATGCGTTGGCCCTGGGTGTCCCGAAGGGCGTGAAAAAACTGGAGGCTGGCGCCATCTTGCCTGCCTTCAAACATGCCCATCCCTTTTTCCGTGCAGCCGAAGATTTCTGTGACGCGCACAAGGCTTTCACCGGACGACAGAATCCGGTCGTTCTTTCTTACAAAAAAGGGCTTGTCGAATATGTGCGCGCCGAACTCCCTCGTCGCAAAGCTGCCGGGGGGGTTCTGTCCTTCGACGATCTGTTGCACAAGCTTCGTCACGCACTTTCAGGCCCGACCGGTCAACGCCTCGCCCAGGTCATTCACGAGCAGTACCAGGCCGCTCTGATCGATGAGTTCCAGGATACCGATCCAATTCAGTTCGAGATCTTCAGCAAAATCTATTCGGACGCGAGCCTGCCGCTGTTTTTGATTGGCGATCCGAAACAGGCCATCTATGCATTCCGTGGCGCCGATATTCTCGCCTACCTCAACGCTGTGTCTGCCCCGGGCAGCAAGCGTTACACGATGACGATGAATTATCGCTCGGACCGTGCCCTTGTCCCTGCGATTGGCCACTTGTTTGCTCGCGAAGGCGGACCGGAAAGGCCGTTTCTTCTCGAGGAAATCAACTTTCAGCAGGTTAAACCCCGCGACAATGCAAGCGATCGATTCGTTGCCGGGGGCCCCTTTCTTCCAGAGCCCATCGAAATCTTGTTTTGCGACGTGGGCACCGGCGGCATGACGAAAGACACGGTGGATCGCCTGTTGCCGCGAGCCATTGCTGCCGACATCTCCGCGCTCATCCGCAGTGGCAGCGAAATTCTCGATGGGGATGGCAAGCAGGCGGTAAAGGCAGGCGATATCGCGGTTCTGACCCGAACCAACAAGCAGTGTTTTGCTTTTCAAGAGGCCCTGCGTGCGCTCCACATTCCCGCCGTGGTGCTCGGCGACGAAAGCGTCTTCAGATCCGAACAAGCAAACCAGTTGCAACGCATTTTATCGGCCATCGTCGAGCCGACGAATCCCCAAAAACTCCGAAACGCCCTCGTGACAACCATGCTCGGCGTCACCGGTACGCAACTCGTCGAAATGGAAGAGGCGCCCGAACAATGGGACGAATGGGCGACTCTCATGCGCACGTGGAGCGATCTATGGAAAGAGCGCGGTTTCGTACAAATGTTCCGCTCGTTGTTGGATGTGGGCGGGGCACGCGCACGCGTTCTGGCGCTTGCAGACGGTGAGCGCAGCATGACCAACATCCTGCACCTCGGCGAGTTGCTCCACGCTGCAAGCCGTGAATCTCATCTGGGTCCACCCGGCCTTCTGCACTGGCTCAACCAAATGTGTTCCGAAACGGGGCCTGTTTCCGAAGGCATCGAAATTCGGCTTGAGAGCGACGAGGCGGCCGTGAAGCTCACCACGATTCACAAGGCCAAGGGACTTGAGTACCCTGTCGTCTATTGCCCCTATCTGTGGGACGGATGGCTCCTGAATAGCAATGACAAATTCGATGTCCCCTTTCATGACCGTGATCGCTCGCTGGCAATCGACATTGGTTCCGCCGACATCAATCAGCATCGTGAACTGGCAGAAGAAGAATCCCTCGCCGAAAATCTTCGACTGGCCTATGTGGCGCTCACGCGTGCCAAACAGAAGATGTTTGTGGTGTGGGGAAAGCTGCCGAATGTCGACACGAGTGGCCTTGGCTATTTGTTGCACCCGCCGTCCGGTCCAGTTCACGTGGCCGCATTGAAGGATCGAGGCGCGGCATTCGATGATGCCTTCTTGCGCAAGGGGATCGAAACGCTTCGCCGGAGCGGCCCTGCGGGCAAAGGCATTGGCCTCCGAACCTGGGATATGTCTGCGCTCGCCAACGAGGGTCAGCTCCCGCTTCCCGGCGAAGCGGAGGCCACGAGCCTTGAGGCGCGCAAAGTCGACCGTCCAATTCGGGCCTGGTGGCGAACCTCTAGCTTCTCGGGTCTTGTTGCCAACCGCTCGGTGCTCGAAAACGACATTCTGCAAGGTCGAGAACGCGATGACGGACGGCCGCGCGATGAAGGGCCATCGAGCGCTTCGCCGTCTCGTTTTCCCGACACACCGGTCGCTCTTGCAAAATTTCCACGGGGCGCGCATGCAGGAAATTTTTTTCACGCCGTACTGGAGCACCTCGACTTCACCGACAAGGACGCCATCTCGACCGTGGTGGACGAACAGCTTCGCCAGCATGGCTTCGCTGTCGAGGAGTGGAGCGAAACCGTAACACAGGCAGTCGACCACTTCTTGAGTCTGCCGATCGTTGCAGGCGACGCATCGTTTGCGCTCGACCAGGTGCATCCGGATAAACGGCTCAACGAGTGGGAGTTCTTCGTTCCGGTTGCAAGCGAAAGAACCACCCGGGGAAAACTCAGCACTTTGACCTGCAAGGGATTGGCCGAGGTCTTCCGCAAACACGAAAGTGCGGAAATTCCAGCGCGCTATGCCTCGCAGCTTGCAGAACTGAACTTTCTCCCGGTCGAAGGATTCATGAAGGGCTTCCTCGATCTGCTTTTTGAACACGATGGACGGTTCTACGTCTGCGACTACAAGAGCAATCATCTGGGTGACACGCTGAACACCTACACACCGGCGTCAATGGCAGTGGCGATGTCCCATGGCCATTACTATCTTCAGTACCATCTGTACATCCTGGCCGTTCACCGCCACCTGCAACGGACCTTGCCGAACTACGATTACGAGAAACACATGGGAGGAGCGGTTTATCTGTTTCTGCGCGGGATGGGTCGCGTGGAAGCCGAAGGCCAACCCGGAGTCTTTTTCGAGAAGCCACCCCGTGCAAGGATCGAGGCGCTATCGACGCTCATGCAGGGATCTTTTGCAAAGGATCAGCCATGACCATCGGCCTTGAAGAACTCGTCAAAATTGGATTGTTGTCGCCACTTGATCGGCACTTTGCCCTGTCCATTGTGCGCCTCGGACGCGAGTCGAATCCGATGGTTGAGCTTGCCGCCGCGGTTGCCAGCAGAGCCGTATCACGCGGCCACATTTGTGCCGACCTCAATGATCTCCATACGAATGGATGGCTCGCAGACGACGACACACCCGTCTCGAAAATGGACCTACCCTCGCCAAAGGCTTGGAGCGCCGCCTTGCGAAAGAGCCCTCTTGTGGCGGCCCATCCCGATCCGAGGCATCCGCGCCCGCTCGTGTTTGATGAACAGGGACGACTTTATCTGTATCGATATGCCGACTACCAACGCCGTTTGGCGTCGCAAATCAAGGATCGCGCCAGCATCGCGGAGAAACCGAACCAGGAACTTTTGCAGGCGGGCCTTGCGCGGCTTTTCCCGGGAACCGATGCAAACGACGCACAGCGAAGGGCTGCCGAGCTGGCCGTTTCCCGTCGATTCTCGGTCATTTCGGGTGGACCAGGGACGGGGAAAACCTACACGGTGGCCAAGATACTGGCGCTGTTGCAGGAGCAAGCACTCGCACTGGGAAACGCGCCGCTGCGAATTCAGTTGATGGCCCCCACCGGGAAAGCCGCGCAACGCTTGGGCGAATCGATCGCCAACAGCATCGACACCTTGAACGTCGATGCAAAAACGCGCGACGCCATTCCCAGAACGGCGTCGACGCTTCACCGGGGCCTCGGACGACGCGCCGACAGTGCAACACGATTCCGTCACAATTCCGAAAACCCACTGCCAGCCGATGTGGTGATCGTGGATGAAGCATCCATGGTGGATCTCGCCATGATGACCAAGCTCATTGAGGCCATTCCCAGCGCCGGGCGACTGATCTTGCTGGGCGACAAAGACCAGTTGGCCTCGGTCGAAGCGGGCGCAATTCTCGGCGACATCTATGCGGCGGGACTTGAAAATTGCACAGCGGAGTTAACCCATAGCCATCGCTACGACGGCACGAGTGGCATTGGACAGCTTGCCCGGGCCGTCATCGCAGGCGACGCGGATCGGGCTATGCACGCACTCGCAACGGCCAATCGTGTTGCATTACGCGAGTTGGAATCCATCTCGGATCTGGGGCGCGTACTGACTCCGGTGGTCAATGCGACCTTTATGCACCTGCGACGTGCAGCGCCCGCCGAAAAACTATCCATCCTGTCCGAGTTACGGATTCTCACCGCCCACCGGAATGGCCCCTTTGGTGCCACGCATTGCAATCCAATCGTGGAACAAATCCTTGGCAACGCCAATCACCTGCAACTCGATCGCGACTGGTATGAAGGCCGACCGATCATCGTCACTGCCAACGACTACCAGCTTGATCTTTGGAACGGGGACGTGGGCGTCATCGGGCGGGCCGAAGAGAACGCATCCCTCGCGGCCTTCTTTCAGGGACGGGATCGCAATACCTTGCGTCACCTCTCGCCCGCACGCCTGCCCGACCACGAAACCGTCTTCGCCATGACGGTCCACAAAAGCCAGGGCTCCGAGTTTGGACGCATTTTGCTGCTTCTCCCCGATCGGCCGTCCCCGGTCCTGACGCGAGAACTCATCTACACCGCCATCACCCGCGCCCGGGATCACGTGGACATTTGCGGCAGCGAAAGCGTCTTGCGCCACGCCATCGGCCGTCGGGTCCGGCGGGCCTCGGGTCTTGTCGATCTGCTGCGCAGCGCATAGTCGGACTGTGCGCTGGATCCCCGGCCGCAGAAAAAATCGCTTCCGGGTATTCAGTATACCGGTACTATACAACTATGAGGTTCAAATTCCTGCTCGGTCTTTCACTCGCCCTGTCGCTGCTTTCGGGCGGCTCGATCTCGACGGCGGCCCCCTCTGCAAAAAGGTCCGACACCCTGCAATGGTGGCAAGACTCGCGCTTTGGGATGTTCATTCACTTCGGCGTCTACTCGACCCTGGCCCGCGGCGAGTGGGTTCGCAGCGTCGAGAAGATTTCGGTCGAGGGCTACCAGCCCTTCGTCGATTCGTTCAACCCGGTGGATTACGACGCACGCAAGATGGCCCGCATTGCGAAGGCCGCCGGAATGAAATACGCGGTCATGACCGCCAAGCATCACGATGGCTTTTGTTTGTTCGACAGCAAACTGACCGACTACAAGTCCACAAAGACGCCAATCAAACGCGACCTGATTCGCGAGTTCGTCGACGCATTTCGAGCAGAAGGTCTACGGGTCGGGCTCTATTATTCATTGCTCGACTGGCACCACCCGGACTATCCACATTACGGCGACAACCACCATCCGGCGCGCGACGATGCGGCTTTTAAAGACCGCAAGCACGACTTCAACAAGTACCTGACCTACATGCACGGTCAGATCAAAGAGCTGGTCACGAACTACGGTCGCATCGACATCTTCTGGTTTGATTTTTCCTACGGCAATTTGAAGGGCGATGCGTGGAAAGCAGAAGAGCTCGTGCGCGTGGTGCGCACCCACCAGCCGCACGCCATTCTCAACAATCGTCTTGCCGGAGATGGCGTCAATCACAGCACGGGTTACGGCGACTTCATCACACCGGAACAGGATTTACCCGACAGCATTCCGGTCGACGCGGTGGGAAAACCCGTTCCATGGGAGAGCTGTCTAACCCTCAATCAAAACTGGGGCTACAACGCAACGGACAACCGATGGAAATCATCGCGGCAACTTGTGGGGGCACTCATCAACGCCGTGAGCAAAGGTGGCAACCTGCTCTTGAACGTGGGCCCGGATGGTCGCGGGAACATTCCTGAACGGTCCGTCCAAACGTTGGCCGAGATGGGAGAGTGGATGCACCGCAACGGCAAAGCGATCTACGGCGCGGGTGCCGCTCCCATGCCCAAGCCCGAATGGGGCCGGCTCACGCGGCGAGGCAATACCTGGTTCGCCCACGTGACCGATCCAGGAATCGGTCACCTCAAACTCCCGGGTCTTTGGAGCAAGTTCAAGTCGGCCAGGGTGCTCTTTGACGGCGCCGCCGCGGGGGCTGCGAACAGCCACTGGGGCAACAACATGGGAGATATGTTGCTGCTGAACGTGGGCTCGCCAACCTACAAGACCTATGAGATGCCAGACCCGCTTGTGACCGTCTTCTCGATCGAGTTGACGGGCCCGCCACAGATCTCTGCTGAATCGTCGCATTGACGGCACAAGTTTGACCCACATCCGCCGATACACTGGGGCGATGACGCATGAACAGCGCAAGGTGGGTGCAGAATGAACGCGCAACGGTTCATGACGAACCCCAAAGTTCGCGTTGGGCCAAACGAGACGATGGTATCGGCGCGGATGAAGTTGGCCAGTTCTACGGACGCGGCTTTGGCAGTTGTAGACCCAAGCGGGCGGCTGCTGGGGTTGCTCCATCGCGACATGGCAATGCAACCCGAGCTCGATGATACCTTTCGCGGGCCGACCTCCGTGCGACAGTTCATGGCTCGGCGGGTGCCGTCCTGTCGTCCCGCCGATACGATCGAATCGGTGCTGGCGACCTTTGATTCTTGCCAGGCCGAGATGCTGGTGGTCACAGACGATTCGGGACAGCTGGAAGGGTTGATCGCCCGAAACGACATCCCGTTATTCCGGGGTTCGATCGCGAGCTAGCGATACAGGCGATATCGGGCTCTGGCCTGAGGTATTGTGGAGGCTCTGCAGATCTTGCCGATGCCCAGAACCCTGTTGTTCCGATGCCTCTTGGGCACAGCGTTCATTCTGGCGACGTTCGGACGGAGCGTGGGCGAATCGCGAGCAGGTGGCGCGGAACGATCCGAACCCTTCGGCCGGCAAAACGCCTTCCCGTTGCAGCGGCTCGTGTTGCTTCACGAGAGCCAGAAAGCGCTGGGACTCGCACGCACACCGGACGGGTTCATCTGGACGGCTTCGGATAGCGGGTTATTGCGCTACGACGGCCTCGTCACACGCCGATTCACGCCCAGCAACACGCCAGGGTTGCGCGATGTCATCGTCACCGCGCTTGCCACCGACATGGAAGGAAGCCTCTGGATCGGATTTGGCAACGGCCATGGACTATCCGTATTGCGAAACGGCGTCATTTCGCCGGTCCCCGATGTCGTGATTCCCGAAGCAATCAACATCGAAACTTTACACGCTGCGCCCGACGGCACGCTCTGGATCGGGACGCGCCAGGGACTCCACGCGTACCGGCAGGGACAGCCATTGTGGCAGGTGGCGAACCTGAAGGCGACCGCCATCTTTGCCATCGAAGATGCACTCGCCGGAGGAATTTGGGTAGCCACCGAACGCGGACTTTTCCATCAAGTCCGCGAACAAACCACCGCGGTGGGCGATCTCGGCTCGGTCGCGGCACTCGCCGTCGCAAAAAATGGCGATGTATACGCAGCAAGCGAGAACAGTGGACTTGTGCGCATTGACGCCAAACGGACGATCACCTCGATCATCGCTGAGGCTCCGGATGGCATCGATCCCAGCCGATTCACTGCTCTTGAATTCGACTCGGACGGACAACTCTGGACGGGATGGTCAAACGGCTATGGCCGCATCCTCAACGATCGACTCGATCCGGCCTTCGACACGGGTCGTAGTACGGTTGATTTCATTGCAGACCGAGACGGCGGCATGTGGGCCGCGAGCTACTGGGGCGTTGTAACGCGGATCGCCCGCCCCTTCATCCGGTTGCAGTCCTATTCGGAGGATCCCCAGCTCACGGTGATCTTTGGACTCGCGCAATCCTCGGACAAACACATCTGGGCCACCCAGCGAACTTCGGTCGTCGACATCGGTGGCGTCGAAACCCGACGATACGAGTGCGGCAAGGACCTCCCCACCTGGTGTCCCCGCAGCGTCGTGCCGATCCCGACAGGCGGCGTATGGCTTGCAACCTGTGACGAAGGCCTATTCCGTATTACATCCGAAGGCGTCGAAGCGGTGTCTGCGAAGCATCCGGAGGCAGCACGCGGCTTGCAAACGTTGCTATTGACGGGCGACACCCTCTGGATGGGAGGCCTGCACGGCGAGTTGTTCCAGCTGACAGAGGGCGAGGTCGTCAAGCAGGATATCGAAAACGGCTCTTGCGCCGCCAACACCAAAAACATCAGGCCCGGGTTCATCGACGAATGTGGTTACACGATCACAAGCATGGTCGCTGCCCACGATGGAGGCGTCTGGGTGGGCACTCGCAACAACGGCGTTCGGCACCTTCGCAACGGCAAGGTTACGGTTCACGACCGCAAGAGGGGACTTCCAAGCAACCGCATCCTTACCCTCCACGAATCGCAGGACGGTACGTTGTGGATCGGAACGCAGGGACAGGGACTCATCCGCGGTCGCAAGGGCGTCTGGCAGGCCGCCGATCGCGCGAGTGGGTTGCCGGGCCAAAGCGTCCACGGCATCACCGAAGACAACGCCGGTCAGCTATGGCTCAGCACGGAAGAAGGCGTCGCGCACATCCCTTCTGAGGAGCTGCATCGTTTCTTTGCCGATCCCACCGATAGCATCGTGGGCGACGCCTTCGGCCCGGATGAAAGTGTGGGGGCTTTTATCCCCGTACAGGCCTACACCGCGCCGATCTTGCAAGGGGGCGACGACGTCGTTTTGGTGCCGACGGATCAGGGACTATTGCAACTCGACGCAAGGCGCGTCGAGCGCGTCAAAGATCTCCCGGCGATCATCGTGGATGGAATACGCATCGCCGGCATGGAACGAACGCGAATGATCGCAGCGGACGAGCACAATCTCCCCTTCGGGCAATCGACCCTCTCCACCGTCGAATACAACCTATCGATACCAACCTTCACGATGCCCGCGCGCGTAGCACTGCGGTATCGACTGCAAGGACTAGACAAAACCTGGCGTTTCGCGGGCCGCCAGCGCACGATATCGTTCAGCGATCTGCCGCCCGGAACGTACTCGCTCGAAGTTCAAGCCACGATCGGGGGCGTTCTGTGGACACCCTCCAGCATCGGGCCAATCCTGCGTATCCGCGGCTTTTACCAGCGCCCTGCGTTCCTGATTTTGCTCGCGGTCCTTGCAGTCCTGTTGTGGGGACTCGCTCGGTTGATTCGCTTGCAACTCAAACAATCGGCTTTTCGAAAAGTTCTCGACGAACGCAACCGCATCGCACGCGAGCTACATGATTCACTCGCCCAGTACTTTACCGGGATCTCATTCCAACTCGAACGGCTGCGATCAACCGCCGGCGAGGAGAACGAAGACTTTGACGAGATCGTGGAAGATACGCAGGTCATGCTCACACGCGGTCGAATGGAAGTACGACAGGCGATTCATGATCTACGCTCGCACGGTACCGAGAGCACGCCGCTTTTCGAGGCGCTCAAGCAGGTAACCGACGAGATCGTTCCCGGCAACGGTGCAGGTGGCTTCACCATACAGGTCGAACAGGTGGGTCATGCCAGATCGGTCGCAAAGGAAACTCAAACGGCAATTGTCCGCGCGGCACAGCAAGCGATCGTCAATGCACTGGCCCACGCCAGCGCCTCCCGGATTGTCGTGACGGCTCGTTTTGAGAAAGCTTCGATAGATGTCACGGTCCAAGACAACGGCATTGGATTGCCGCCCGGCGAACTCACGGAGATGGCAATGCACTATGGTATGCGAGGGATTCAGGAGCGAGCGGAGGTGCTGGGCGGTAGCGCTCGATTCGAGTCAGCACAGGGACAGGGTACGACGGTGACGATCTCGATGCCCGATGCGGTCGGCGATCAGAAGGAGCGATCCAAATGACAGGGGAACAAAAGCCAACCCGGGTGCTTGTCGTCGACGATCACTTCGTTGTGACGTTTGGTATTCGCAAGCTACTGGCAGACATTGCGGACCTGGAAGTTGTTGGCGAGGCCGCAACGGGCGTCGAGGCGGTCGCGCAATACAAGAAGCTGCAACCCGACCTGATTCTGATGGATCTCAAGATGCCAGAGTTCGATGGCATCAGTGCGACGAATGCGATCTTGCGTGACAATCCCGGCGCCCGCATCTTGATGGTTTCAAGTTATCGGGCGGAAATCGACATCGAGCGGGCCAAACGGGTTGGGGCATGCGGATACGTTTTCAAGGAGGCCGGTCCGCAAGAACTGCTGAGCGCGATCCGCAGCATCGCCGCGGGAGAATTGCATTTCCCCCCCGAGGAAACCGTCGGGGCAAAGATCACCAACCCCGGCGAGGAAGCGCTGACGACACGGGATCTGCAGATCCTGAAACTCATCGCCCAGGGCTTAAACTACAAGGAAATCGCGGAAAAGCTGGGCATGAGTCCCAACTCGATCAAGGTGTATGCATCGAAAATGCTGTCCAAGATGGGCGTCAAGAGTCGCTCGCAGGCGGTTTTCGAGGGCATTCGACGCGGCCTCATCACCGACATCCGACGCACAGATTAGCGGCGGATGCGTTTGTGCAACGAATCGGCGCGCTCCGACTTTCCGATCGCCTTGAACGTTGCTGCGAGATTCAGGAGCGATTCCGATACCATTTGTAGTTCGGGCGCCTGCGCATTCGCCTGCAACAACATCCGTTCGGCACCATCCAGATCTTCCTTTAGCCAAGCATGGCTGCCGCGATAAAAGTCGGCAAGCGCGGATTGAATCCGGCGAACCGAATCCCGATTTTCGTCGCCGCCGTAGTCCACCAAACGCTCGGTCGTCTTCCAAATCGGCAGCAGCAGAAGGAGATTGCTTATTCCGAGATACGCATCCGACGTCTTGGGTGCGCCCAGCTCCAGCTCCGGATGATCGTCGGTATTCTCGGGTCCGTTGCCCGCCCACGCCAACAAGGCCTCACGTTCGGCGACAAAGCCCGCGAACATCTCGGGCAGACGCGCAAGCTGCGAAGATACTGCTGCACGCTGCCGATCGGGAGGCGCAGACAAGCGAGCCTCAACCTCGCTCCATCGCAGATGCAAAGGAGAGGAACCGCCACAATAACCCAGGATGGGTGTCACCATCGTCCAGCTGCCGAGGTAGATACCGCCCTCGGGAAAGACGGAGAAGAACGTGCGCGTAACCGTCCTGATTTGGTCGGGTGGCGCTTCCTGTAACGAGATCCACTGGCAGTAGATCCCCGGGGTCGTCAACAGATCGCGAACGACCTCAAAGTGTTCTTTGGAGTAAAGGGCGCCCGTTCCGGCCTGCGCAGCGTGAAACAACTCGCCCAAGACCAAATCGTAGTGCTGCCCCCTGGATCGCGCATTCGCAGCAAAGGATCGCGCATCGGCAATGTGCAAGGTGACATTGGCCCGGGTTGCAAGGCCATGATTGCTCTTCTCGAAAAACGAAACCGCTTGGTGTATTTCGGGCAGTAACTCGACGCCTTCAAACGTTGCCGACGGCAAACCCAGAACCGTTGCCCCCATCGTGATCCCCGATCCCACACCTAGGTTCAGAATCCGGACGTTGGGTTCGTCGCGTACAAAAAGAGTGGGGAACATGCCTTGTCGAGTTTGACTGATACCGGCCGAGTCGCCACCTTCACCGAAATTGTTGTTGGTACGCAAACGCCGAAGGCCGGCTGGAGATTCTTCAATGGAAACCGTCACACCAGCACCTTCGCGTGCCCAGATAAGATGCCACCCCGTCGTGGTGGCGAAGCCATGCAATCCGTTTCGCAACACAGAAAAAACTGCGAGACACATTGCCAGCGTCGCCACAATCGCAGCACGAGACGGAACCGACTTGCGGTCTGCTTCCGGTTTCAGAATCACGAAACAGAGCCAAAGCAATCCCACCGAAAGCAAGGCCAGTCCGTAGGTGCCAAACATCGGCAACAACACGAGTGAGGAAACCATCGGCGCGATGGTGCAGCCGATTCCGTTCCAGGCCGCGGCGAGGCGGGCACCCTGGGCGGGATTGTTCACCACCGGGTGTGCTGCAAGGTGCAGGTAGATCCAGGTCGTTGGAACGGCTGCGGGTGCGGCCACCAGAAGTCCAACCACCGACTCGGCGATTATGTTGGAAGCAAAGCCCGTTCCGAGAAAAGTCTTCAGGGCATCGTAAAAGGGAGACGCCAGCTGCAAGAGCGGCAACCACAACAACACGAACACCAACGCGATCAGCACCAGCGTTCGCGACGAGACACGCTTGCCAGCGGACCGACGGCCCATCACGGCTGCGGCGACCGCAGCGCCAAGGATGTATGCGCCAATGGCGATCGCAAAGGTGTAAATCGTGTCGGAGAGTGTCACCGCCAGAATGCGAATCGCGATGATCTCGAGCGTAATCGCCACGAATCCGGAAAGCAGCAATGCGGCAGCGATTGAGCGCGACAGAGGCGCGCCACTGGGCGATTCAACTACCGGTGTTTCGCCTGTCGGTCTCGCCAGCCTTGGCACCCAGATCCATACCAACACCGCCGCCAGCAGATTGCCTCCGATCGCCAGAAAAATCGTACCACGAACGCCCAGGAGCCCAAACAGAACAAAAGCGCTGCCGAACGAACCAATGACCGCGCCTGCTGTGTTGGCGGCATAGGCGCGTCCCAGCAATGCCGTGGCGTTGAGGTTTGAGGTTGTCTGGGTTATTGCCCGCGCGATCGCCGGAAACGTCGCACCCATCAACACGGTGGCAGGCAAACACACGAAAAGCGTGAGGCAGAGCGCAATGGCCGCCGTGGTCGCACTGGCCGAGCCATCGGAGATGCCATCGGCCCATCTAAGCGCGACCTCGAGTGCAATCGCGGAATAAATACCGGTCCCGGCGATGCCGAGTTCGAGCCTGGCGTAAAAACGCGCGCCATCTTTGGCCCGAGCGGCGCGACGACCCAACCAGAACGCACCCAGCGTGATTCCGGCAAAAAACGCTGCCAACACGGATTGCCCGGCCGACGCGGTGCCGCCCACCAACACCGAGAGCTTCCGGGCCCAGACGATCTCGTAAACGAGACCACTCGCGCCGGACAGGAGGAAGGCCAATGCGAGTGCGAGTCTGGGTAGCAAGACGGCCATCATAACGGCAGATGGGCCGAAATTCTGCATTCGAGTGATCTCCACCCGATGTGGATTGCCTTGTTCGAGGGATTGCGCTTGACTTGCCATTGCACCGGGACCGAACCTGCCGGCACCATGATTTCTCGGTCCCCTACGGTATTCGCGCGCATCTTCGTACCGACCCTGCTCACGCTATCGGCGTGCAGTCACAGCACAGCACCCGTCACGCCACCAGCGGCATCCGCCGTGACCGTCGATTCGCTTCGCGCTGAATCACTGATTTCACCCCTCGGTCTTGGGACACGCCATCCGCACCTCGGCTGGAAAATTGTTTCGTCCCGCCGAGGTGAACTGCAACACGCCTATCGTATTTTGGTGGCAAGCGACCGCGCGCACCTCGATCGCAACGAAGGCGATCTCTGGGATACTGGTAAGGTTCCCTCCGAGAGGCAGAATGAAATCCCCTATGCTGGATCCCCACTGAAGAGTGAACAGGCGGCCTACTGGAAAGTCGCCATCTGGGATCGCGACGACAAGATGTCTTTGTGGAGCGAAGGCTCAAGCTGGGAAATGGGGCTGCTCCTTCCGAGCGACTGGAAAGCCCGGTGGATCACCGCGCCCGTTGCGCCTACGCCCGTCGAGCCGCCCATGGATCTCTCCCGCGCACAGTGGATCTGGTTGCCCGGAGACGCAAAGCAAGAGTTTCCGACTGGTCGGATTCGCCTTCGGCGCGTGTTTGAGCTTCCCCCGGGTCGAAAAGTAGCACAGGCCAAACTTTTCGCGGGCATCAACGACGCGGCGACGATCGCAATCAATGGCAATGATGTTCTTCGGTTCCGAATCAACGAGGCCATCGACGCAATCGACGTGACCCGCCACGTTCTTCCCGGTACGAATGTGATTGCCGCGCTGGCCGAGAATGGCGCCGGTGCCGCGGGCCTGATTTTGCGGCTTGAACTACAATTCACAGAAGGTCCGCCAATGATCATCCTATCCGACGCGCACTGGCGTTGTATTCGGGATGACAGTCCCGGCAACAAACCGCAGGACAACTGGCAAAAGGCAGCGTTCTCTGATCGAAAATGGGCGCCGGTCCGCGTGGTGTCGGCCTACGGGCAAGGACCGTTGAAGGATCTGCCGCCGGTGGTGACTTTTTCATTGCCTGCACCCTACTTCCGCAAGACCTTCACCCTTGCCGCGCCGATCGCCTCGGCTCGACTGCACATTGCGGGTCTTGGCTACCACGACGCCCATATCAACGGCGTTCGCGTCGGCGATCACGTTCTCGATCCCTCTTACACGGCGTTTGACCGGCGCATCGAGGTCGTCGTGCACGACGTAACAAAGCTCGTCAAGGAAGGTAACAACGCCATTGGCGTCGTGGTTGGGAACGGTCTCTATCACCAGCACGACAAGGATGCGTGGGACTTCTTCAAGGCCCCCTGGCGCGATGCCGTCAGACTGCTGGCCGAGTTGCATGTTCAGTACCGGGACGGAAAAACCGACATCATTGCAACCGGTGAGGACTGGCGACAGGGTGAGGGCCCGATTGTCTACGACGGCACCCGACACGGCGAAACGTACGACAGCCGACGCGAGGTTGCCAACTGGGCATCGACCGGCGCAGACGACACGAAATTCGGCCCGGTAACACTTGCCTCACCGCCGAGGGCGACACTGGTGGCACAAGAACACCCCCCCATCCGTGTCACTGAAACACGAAAGCCGGCGTCCATCAGCGAAATCCAACCGGGAATATTTGTCCTTGACGCCGGTCAAAACCTTGCAGGTTGGTTGCGCCTTCGGGTAACTGGCCCGACTGGCACCACGGTAAAACTGCGCTATGGCGAGAAGCGCCATCCCGATGGAAGACTCGATCGCGGCAACATCGAAGGCCTCGTCCGTTCGAGTCGCTTTCAGACGGATGAATACATCTTGAACGGCCACGGTAGTGAAAGCTGGGAACCGAGCTTCGTCTACCACGGCTTTCAGTATGTCGAGATCACCGGCTGGCCCGGCACACCAACCGTGAACGATTTTGACGTTCGCGTCGTCCACTCGGACTTTGACTCGATCGGAACTTTCGAGTCATCCAACGATCTGCTCAACAAACTGCAGCAGGCCACGCGCTGGTCGTACCGTAGCAACTTCCATTCCATCCCGACCGACTGTCCGCACCGGGAAAAGAACGGATGGACCGGTGATGCACACCTCGCAATAGCAACGGGACTATTCAACTTCGATTCCGGTTCGATGTACCGCAAGTGGATTCAAGATCTGCTGGATTCCCAGACCGAAAACGGTGATCTACCCGGCATCGTCCCTTCAGGCGGGTGGGGCCTCGACAACTGGAGCGGTCCCTCGTGGGAAGTCGCGCTCTTCGAGATCCCCTGGACGATGTTCGAGATGAACGGCGATCGACGGGTTTTGTCGCAGGTTTTTCCCGCATGGCAACGTTACCTTGCCTACGCGGATAAACGCTCTGTCGAAGGAATCGCCGACTTCGGCCTTGGCGACTGGGTTCCCCTGAAAACCAAGACACCGGTTGCAGTGACCTCGACTGCAATGGTGTATCGAATGGCGACGCTGGCGGCCCGGGTTGCACCGATTGTGGGACGACCCGACCGCACGGGACACTTCGCGGACATGGCCAAAAGAGTTCGATTGGGGTTTGCAAAGCGATTCATCCAAGAAGATACCGCCACGGTATCGGCCAACGAACAGACGGCACTGGCGATGGCGCTGTCCTTCGGTATGACCGAAGGCGTTCTCTATAACCGCATCGCCGCGCGCCTGGCCAAAAGTGTTACCGATGCGGGTGCGCATCTCGACACGGGCGTCATTGGTGCCAAGTATGTCCCGCGTGCCCTGTCGGAGGCGGGATACCTGGAGCTCGCGTACAAGATATTGGCAGCAGAAGACTTTCCGAGCTGGGGACACTGGATCCGGCAGGGCGCAACCACCTTGTGGGAAGACTGGAAGGGCGAGTCGTCACGAAACCATATTTTCTTCGGCGACTTGAGTGCCTGGTTCTTCGATCATCTCGCCGGTATCCGACCGGATCCCAACGCGCCCGGATTTGCGCACTTTTTCCTTGCACCATTCGCACCCGATGGACTCGAACATGCGAGCGCTCAGTTTCATTCAATTCGTGGCACGATTGAAAGTCGATGGCAGCGAACGCGGGAGGGCTTGCAATACACTTTTGTTGTGCCACCCAATAGCCGCGCGACCATCGTACTGTCCGCACCTCACCCCGATCGTGTGACCGAATCTGGAACCCCAATTCGCGATTCGGCGTCGCTCGCGATCGTACGCGATGAAACACCGGGCCGACTCAGAATGGAAGTCGGGTCAGGCTCCTACATCTTCGCGGTGCCCCGATGATCATCCCATCAATCCACGGACGATGCCCACGGTCCAGATCAGGAGACCGACGGTGTTCGCCACAGCATTGATCGCGTGATTAGAATGAGCGTTGTTGCCGATGCCGTGATCCCGTATCAACAAAGCAATCGAGTTGATTGCGCTGCTGGTCTTTTCGGCGCTGGGCCTCCGCCATGCGATCGCCTTGGCCACGCAATGACCCGCGAGTGCGGCACTTTTCGAGGTGTTCCCCGCGGCTGTGCTGGGCTACGTGCTGGCCGATATCGCCTCGGGTCTTGCGCACTGGATTTGTGATACTTTTTTTCGAGAAAACACGCTCATCATTGGTCCGCTTTTCATCGCTCCGTCTCGCGATCACCACCGCGATCCGATGGCCCTCACCCGGCATGGGTTCCTTGAACGCGTGGGCAACAGTTCTCTCGGGTTGATTCCACTCGTTGCGATTCCCCCTTCCACATCGACAGCATGGGAGACGTTTTTGCTGGCCGCTGCGGCTGGATTGTTGCTCACCAACCTCTTTCACCGCTGGGCGCATCTCGAAGCGCCAGGCACATGGATCACGATGTTCCGGCGGGCCTGGTTGATCCTCCCGCGGCAGCGCCATCAGGAACACCATCGGGGCGAACATCGGAGTATCTACTGTGTTACGACCGGGTGGAGCAACGCCGCGCTCGAATGGAGTCGCTTCTACCGAATCGCCGAATGGTTGGTCGCGTCCACGATGGGACAGCATGGTGCTACAAACCGTCGCGGCCGGCGTCCCAAAAATAGTTGAGCTTCGCCGTTCCTGGTTCGCGTCCCTTGATCCAGTGGGGTACGCCGTGAAACATCAGGAATCCAAGAAATCCAGGCACTTCTTCTTCACCTTGGGCCTGAGTGCCGCTTGCCTCGCCGCCACAGTTGGCTGCTCAGGAACCATCCGTGGTTCCGGCAGCGACATCAGCACAGGCGATGGCGGCAACAACTCGAACGGTGGTTCTGCCGGCAATCGCTCGGGCGGTACCGTCGGAAGTCTCGGCAGTTCCGGCAGCCGACTTCTACCTGGCGGTGGGCTTCGTCGCCTGCCCGTGCGCGAGCTCGAGGCAACACTGGATACCGTTTTTCCCGAGTTGAAGACCACGCGACCCCATTTTCCACCCGATGGCTATGCGGTCTTCGACAACGAGCAAAAGAACCTCGACAACGGACTCGCCTTTCTCGAAAACGCAGCACTCGCCATGAGCACACTTGTCGAGCAATCCCGCGCCAACCCCAAGATCTGGGCACGCGTTCGCACCTGCCCCGGCAACGGCACGCCGAGCGTCTGTATGGAACGCTTCTACAAAGAATGGGCGCCACGCATCTTGCGCCGACCTGGCAACGACATTGAGTCCAAGGCGTATATCGCCATCGCAAATCAGGCCACCGATCTCGGCGGTATTGACGATGTGCTTGCGGTCGGCCTTGAGGCGATGTTGCGACAGCCGGACTTCTTCCATCGCGTCGAGCTCGGCGAGGGAAAAGATAATGTACGCACACTCACGCAGTCCGAGTTGCTGGGTCGGCTCTCATTTTTCTTGTGGGGCGAAGCACCGGACGATGCGTTGCGAACGAAGGCTGATGGTGAAGATCTCACGAATGCGTCGACCCGCGAGGCGTTTGCCAAGGTCATGCTGGAAGATCCGCGTGCCGAACGACAAACGGTGGACTACCACGCGCAGTGGCTCGGGTTCAGCACGATGCCTCGGGACGGCATCAAGCTCGACATGTGGAACGAAAGCGCCGCACTCGTCCGCCGCGTGGTGTTCGAGAAGGACTTTCCCTACGAGCAACTAGAAGCATCTTTTTGCGCGGATCAGCCGGAACTGCCCTTGCACTCCCCTTCCTTGAAATATTCCAGCCCAAGCGCGCCTCGGCGCAACCACCCGCGACCCCTCGCCTTCTCATCTGTGACAGCGGCCAGGCGATGGGCGAGGACGGAGACAACTCAAACTCCCGATTCCGCCCAGCGGCCACCGGCAAACTGAGTGGCATGGCCCTACCCCTTTCACTACAGCCCCTGGGCGGACTTGCCAACGGGAGCGGAAAATACAAGCATCCGCGTTTCGGCGACTTCGTCGAGCCGATCCGAAACTGGGCAGGTGACGTTCCCGACGTGCGCAACCTGGTGTCTGTCGTGACAGGGCTGCGGCTCCCGCACCGAAGCGGCGTTGCGAACGCAAGCTCCTACCATCACCGTGGTACGGTATCGCCCCTTCTTTCCGGAACGACCAGTCGGGACACCAGTCCCATCTGCAACGGTGAAACGGCGGATGTCATTGCCGAAAAGCAATTCGCCTCAGGAACCACACTGCGCTGCCTCGTGCAGGCCGGAAACTACGGCAACGGCGGCACACACGACAACACGATGTCGTGGAAGGCGAATGCCACGGGTGGCCTTCAACCCGTCTCGGCCCAGGTCAGTCCCCGGGCGCTTTTCACGTCGCTCTTCGAGGGCTTCACGCCAGGCGGCGCTGGAATGGTGGACAACAGCGCCCAGAAGCGTGCTGCGCTTCGACGCGAAAGCGTGCTTGATCTGGCACTTCCATCGGCGCAGCGTTTGAACGAACGTCTCGGCTCGGAAGATCGGAAGCGCCTCGCAGCCCACCTCGATGGCATCTCAACCTTGAAATCCCGCGTGGAACAACTAGAGCAGGACGGCACGCCGGGAGTCACTGGTTGCGCTCTGCGCAGGAACCCCGGTCCCGATCCCGCCTACGCCGGTGGCACGGGTGGTGATGGCGGCGGCTTCAATGCCGGACAGGGTTGGAGCGACGAAGACAAGCGCGCAACCGCCTTCATCGACATTTTGACCGCAGCCATGGCTTGCAACTTGGCCAGAACAGGCACGCTGATGTTCAGCTACACGCAATCGTTCCTCAACAGCGAGGATCCCACCGGGTTGCGCGGCGACCAACATCAGATAGGACACGGCGGCCCTGTCGAACGGGCCAACGGTAGTCCCAATGACTCGGTGGCTTTGTGTCACCACTATCCCGTTCGTTACTTCGGCTATCTCATCGGGAAGCTGGCGGGTGTCACGATTGCGCCCGGGCGAACACTGCTCGACGAGGTCACCGCAGGACTCTTCTTCGAGGCCGGACACGGTCAATACCAAGGCCGAATGAACGCGCACAGCGGTGACGAAATGGCGTGCTTGATTGCGGGCAACGGCATGAAGCTGGGCGAGCACATCCGTCTTTTGGGGGAACATCCCGCCAAGGTCCTGGCCAGCATGTTGTCTGCAGTCGGATTGGACGCCAAACTGGGCGAACTGACGGGCGCCAACCCTGCGCTGCTGCGCTAGCGAAACGCTCTAAAACCGACGAATGGGTGGTACGTATCCATCGCGCGTGTATGCGTTGGCTTTGAAAAACATTCGCAACCCGTTGATGTATTGATCACCCGTGGGGCCCATCGTCTCAAGGAGGTTGTTGGCTTCAGCGGGATCGGCGTGCAGGTTGTAGATCTCCAGTGTTCGTCGGTGCAGATCTTCGATGACCTTGATCCCGTTTGGAAATACGATCATTTGCATCCGCCGGCTGGCGTCGCCCGCAATCGGCCGCGCGAGCGAAGGCGTTTCGCCGCGCAAAAAAGGCACCAGGCTTTGACCCATCCAGTTGCCGGGGGTCTCGGATCCCAACAAGTCAAGCAAGGTGGGCCCCACGTCCAGGATGCTCGTCGGGACCGAAACCTTTCGGGGCGCAACACCAGGGACACGAATTAGCAACGGGACCCGCAACAGCTCGTCGTACATCGTCACCGCGTGCCCGCGCCCGCCATGTTCGGCGAACTCTTCGCCGTGATCTCCGGTCACAACAACAACACAACGTTGCCAAACACCGCTCTGCTCTAACGTATCACGCATGCGTTGCAGTGCCCGATCCACGTCGGTCACCTCACGCAGGTACCCAATAAAGGTCGATTCGTCTCCCGGTTGTTTTGCATAGGGCAGATGGGGATCGATGAAGTGCGCGTAGACCAGCACCTTCCCGTCCCTGTGTCGGGCCACCACATCAAGGATTCCGTCCACGACCTTTTCTGCTTTTTCGTAGTCTTTGCCCGGTCGAATCTCTTCGGCAAATCCAATCCCGGTCCCTTTGTTGGCAGCGAGACCGGCAACGGCCACCACGTGGGCAGTGTGCAACGAAGGTTCATACTTGTTGAGGAGTTGTGCCAACCGCGGCGTTGGATCCAGATGCGGCGTCGTTTCCGACGCAGGTGTCTTCTTGGTCCAGTACGTCGCACTGTAGTACTTCCCCGTCATCATCGAAAACAATGAGGCGGAGGTTGATGGCGAAACCGAGCGGTTCTGCGTGAAAAACACGGACTCGTCGCGCAACCGCGAAAAAGCCGGGAGGTCGGCGGCGTACCTGTCACTGCCAAGCAAATCGGCTCGAAAGGCATCGATCGTGATTAGCAATATGATCGGATTCTCTGGAAACAACGAGAACTGGTTGCTGGAAATACCCGGAACCGCAGCACGCATCGCGAACCAGGGACCCTGAGCAAAAGGGGTGACGTTGTCGGTGTCGATCTTGGAATCCGATACGAGACGCCGTTGAAACGGCGCCAACACAGACCCCGGGACGCGATAGAACGCAAGTCGAACCGCGTTGCTCGGCACGATCGCAATTGCACCGAGGGCACACAGCCCAAGACCGGCAAGCAGAAACAAGCGCCAGCGATTCGCACCGGACAGTAAATCGATCGAAGCAAGGGAGGAGACCGCGACACCCAGCATCAGCGCGCTTGAGATCGCGACAAACAAATGAATGCCAAAATAGTCCCCGGGGAGCAAGACATTGTTCACAATGGCGAGCACGCAACCTGTCGAAAGCAGAAACCATTGCATTGCGCCGGCCGAAAACGGACGGACAAAAAAGGCAACGAATGTCAGAGCGACGCCGACGCCGATTGGCACAACCAACAACCAGGGAACCTGACTTCCCTTTTCTTCCATCCGTGACACAAATCCCGAAAAATCAAACGGCAACACCATTGCCGCAAGCGTGGACGAACCTACGAAACCAAGTCCGATCGCAAAATAGCGGCGATGCCCCGAAAATTTCCCAAGGGGGATTCGATCTCGAATCCAAAACAAACCGGCGCTGAACAATCCAAGCGCGAGAAACTGCCCGACATCAAAACCGTGGTGCGCGAGGCGGTTCGACAGGGTGTGCAATCCGCCCTGCAACGCCACGAACGGCTGATTGATCACCGCCACGACCAACCACCCCAGCAGAATTCGACTGGCTGCGCTCGACGGCTTCACAGCAATCGCCACGGCTACTGGGGAACCGCGGATGCTGGCGCTTTAAACGTCAGGATGTAGTTGTCCTTCAAAAAATCCTGGCGTCGAGCAATCGAGAAACCCGCGGCATCGAACTCGGCCACCACGTCCCGTTCGCTCATCCGAACATGCTTCAGCGTCCATTCGGAGCTTTTACCCTCCTCCCGAATAAATTCGACCAGGACCAACTCGCCGGACGGCTTGAGAGCCCGTCGCATCGCGGCCAACATTGCCGATGGGTTCTCGAAATGGTGGTACGTATCGCAAACAAATATTCGATCCACCGAGGCATCGGCGAGATTGGGAGAATCGCTTCCGCCTTGCACCACAACAACGTTGGCTCGTTTTCTTACCTTCGCCTGTTTCTCGATGTGCTTCAAAAACGCTTTCGAGATATCGACGGCAATCACGCGACCCTGCCTTCCGACGGCGTCCGAGAAGAGGAAGGTAAAAAGGCCGGTGCCAGCACCAATGTCTGCCACGATCTCCCCCTTCTTGATGCCCGCCGCGGCGACAATCTTCTTTCGGAACTTGTAGACCTCGCGCGACTCCACCTCGAATTTCGACACCCAATCGTCTACCTTGAGACCCGGGTTCACGAAGTTCTTGTTCACCTCGGGGTCCGCTCCCCCCTTGTCAGCGGCCAGAGCCGGGGAAATCGCCCCGACCAACATGATTAAAACAAACGACCAACACAGCATGCCGCGAGCTTAGATCAGTTCGAGGCACACAGAAAGATCAAACTGTAGTCGTCGAGACCGTCGGCTTGACAGGCTAGACCAAACCGTACTTCGCTAGACGCGCGAAGGTCGGTACCCCAAAAGTCGCCGCTCCTTGATGAGGGTCGCCACTTCAAGCGGCACCATGGACTCCCACGTTGGATCCCCTTCCTTGATCTTCCGGAGCGCATCGCGGGAGAAGATCTGAAGGTAATCGCGGTTCGCACCTTCCAGTTGCCGCACGTAGCCACTATCGACCAAATAGCCGTAAAGCTTTTGCAACCGTGGCGCAACCTTGAGGGTTTCCACAGTCACCATTTCGTTGGTACCGGGCTCGACAAAGGGGTAGATGTAGAGGCGCAGATCGTTCTTGAACAAACGACCCAGCGATTCAAGAATCCCGCCCGGCAGCGTTGTGTAATACTTTTCATCCAACAAGTCTGCGAGACTGGACGCACCCATCGTGATGGCGATGTTCTTCTTGGTATAGCTGAACAGGTATCCCGCAAGCCTGTAGTACTCGAAATAGTCCGATATGATAACCGTCTTGCCACACGCCGCGAGCATGTCGGCCCTTGCAAGGAAGTCTGCCCGATCGACCTCTCCGCCTTCTTCACGCAGATCGCGCATGGTCAACTCCATCAGTTCGATCGTCGGTCCCGCCTCTGGACCGAGATCCCGGTCGAAAGACATCCGCGCACAGCGAAGCATGTCGGTGTTCGCGTGGCATACCGGGCGAAAACTTCCCCGCTCGACCAGAACATTCTTTTTGTGCAACGCCTCGGAGGGCTGCAGCACGGCGCCATCCGGGGCGAACATCGTCACACCGCTCAAGCCAATCTGCACCAGCTTCATACCCATCAAGCGGTTGTCGACAAGACGAAACTCGATTCCGGAAAACTCGATCATGTCGATCTCAATGCGCTGGGTGGTCAAACCATCCAGTAACGATTCAATGAGTTGTTCCGGTGCGTGAAACAAGAAGAACGCGCCAAATAAGAGATTCACGCCAACAATGCCGAGAGCCTCCTGTTGCAAAGCGTTTTCGCTGTCCAGCATGCGCACGTGAATGATGATCTGACTGAACTGATCGCGTGGATGTGACTGAAACTTGACCCCCATCCATCCGTGACACTCATTCGTGCCCTTGTAGTTCCGGGCAGAAACCGTATCCGCAAACGCAAAAAACGCCGTCGAGGAGCCGCGGGTTTCAAGCAAACGCGACAAGTTCAGATCGTATTCGTAGTCCAGCATTCGCTGAAGGCGGGGGCGACAAACGTAGCGTTCGGCCTTGCCATAGATCGCATCGCTGACCTCCATGTCATAGGCCGACATGCTCTTGGCAATCGTTCCGGCTGCACCCCCCACGCGAAAAAACCAGCGCACCACTTCCTGACCGGCACCGATCTCGGCGAAGGTGCCGTAGCGCCGGTTATCCAGATTGATCTTGAGGGCCTTGCTGTGGGTGTCGGGGACGCGATCGGACCCCTGTGCGTTGCTCATGGCGCGAGTCTAGGAAATGGAACTCGCCCGCGTGCTGATTTCTCGCCGCGCCAGGTGCAGATTTGTCGGGTTGCGGACGGCCAGCAGGTCAAAGACGCATCGCGCTGCAAACTCCCAAGCCCAAGAAAATGGTGTCAGACGGGTCAGGTACGTTGGATTCGCCATGAGCCCAACACCTCTTTTGACTGCAGTGCCCAGCTACCCCGTCGAGCCGTCTCCGTTGCCGACTGAACTGTCTCTCAATCTCCAGATCACCGACCCGACGGCGGTCGCGGCACTGACCGCGCTCGCGCAGCACGAACGAACAGGTTTTGCACTCACCGCGCTCTCGATGGGTATCACGGCGATGCAACACATGCGCGGCCAGCTCGGAGCCGAAAACATCCGACGCGAAGGTGAGCGGGTGATGCAGGTCATGGATGAGAAGCTGCGTTCACACACCCGGGAGATGCAGACGAATCTCGCAAACGTTTTGCGTGAGTATCTGGATCCAAGAGAAGGCAAGTTCTCCGAACGCATCGAGAAGTTCGTTGGCGGGGATGGCGAACTCGCCAACGTGCTCAGCAAGACTGTGCTCGGTGAGACCTCCGATCTCGCGCGCGCCATGGCAGAACATGTCGGCGCTGAAAGCCCCATCTTTCGATTGCTCGATCCCGAATCAACGCGCGGCATCGTCACAGCCGTGCGCGAATCGATGCAACGATCGATCGAGAGCCAAAACGAGATGGTCCGAAAAACCTTTTCATTCGACAGCACCGACGGAGCCCTGCCCGTGCTGGTTCGTCAACTGGAAGAAAAACACGGGAACCTGCGCGAGGGCATTCGACACGAGATCCAGTCGATGACGGCTGAGTTCTCACTCAACAACGAACAATCCGCGCTTTCGCGGATGTTGCGCTGCCTTGGCGAAAAAATGGAGGCCAACAATTTAAACAACGCACGCTTTCAGGAGGCGGTGGGAAAATCGCTCGCTTCACTCACGGCGCGGCAAGAGGCAGAAGCTCGCAGCACCACCCATGGGCTAGATTTCGAGAACGATCTGCTGACCTGGCTTGAAAGGCGGGGAAGCGCCCTTGGGGATCTGGTTGAACGCACCGGGAATACGCCCGGAAAACGGACCACCAGCAAGTGCGGAGACGGTGTTCTGATCCTTGGCAGTGAAAACCTTGCGGCTGGGGCTCGCATCGCCATTGAGGCCAAGGAAGACGCCAGCTACAACGTGAAGCGTGCACTCGAAGCGTGCGGCAACATGCGAAAGACACGTGAAGCGCAAATTGCCTTGTTTGTCTTTTCCAGGAAAACCTGTCCGGCGGATATGATTTTTTTACAGCGCCACGACAACGCGATTCTGGTCGTATGGGATCCCGAAGATCCGACGACGGATGTGGCTCTCGAATGCGGGGTGCAGCTTGCCCGGGCGTTGTGCGTTCGGATCGCGCGCCAAAGTCAAAAGCAGGCGATTGATCTATCCAGCATCAACCGGGCGATTCACGAAATCGAAAACCGAGCCGAACGACTCGAAACCATTCACACCCTGGCGCGCACCATCAACAACAACGCAGTCAAGATCATCAAACAGGTTGAATCGGATCAACAAGCTATCCTCGAACAAGTTGCCGTGTTGCGCGACACCACCGACACGCTGTCACGCAACGCTGAGGCTTGAGCAACCTCAGCCGAGCAGCATCTCAATGGTTTTGCGATCCAGATCTCGAACCAGACTGTTGTCCGTGTTGATGACAGACGCGGCAAGGTCACGTTTCGATGCCTGCATGGCTGCGACTTTTTCCTCGACTGTTTCGCGACACAGCAACCGATACACAAAAACGTGCTTGTCCTGACCAATGCGGTGCGCGCGATCCACGGCCTGGGCCTCTGCGGCAGGGTTCCACCACGGATCCAGAATGAAAACGTAATCTGCGGCGGTCAAGTTCAACCCAACGCCGCCTGCCTTCAAACTGACAAGAAAGAGCTGACAATCCGGCGTTTCCTGAAACCGGGTCACGACCTCCTGACGGTCGCGGGTGCTGCCATCAAGGTATGCGTACGCGATTTTTTCCGCATCGAGACGCTGCCGGACGATGGCCAGAAAACTTGTGAACTGCGAAAAGACGAGGGCCTTGTGACCCTCCTGTCGGACCTCGGCGAGGCGCTGCAACAGAACGTCCAACTTCCCGCTTGATTCGGCCGTGCGGCTTTTATCGACAAGGCCCGGGTGACAAGCGGCCTGACGCAACCGCAACAATGCCTCGAGCACGTGCATCTTCGAGCGCGCCAGGCCATGGGTATCGATCCGACCGCGCAGTTTGGCGCGATAGTGATCGCGCAACTCCCCGTAGAGGCGTTCCTGTGCGGGATCCATTTCGCAAAGCAGGACTTCCTCGTGTTTCGGCGGCAACTCGGGCGCAACCGCCTCTTTCGTACGACGCAATATAAAGGGACGCAACGATCGCGCGAGGAAACCCGAAGCGCCCGATGTGGGCTTCACGCCGTCCGAAACGGATGCAAATGCCCGTGCGGTCCCGAGCAATCCCGGATTGAGGAAATCAAGCAGTGACCACAAGTCACCCAGGTGGTTTTCGATGGGCGTGCCGGTCAACACCAGGCGCTGCCGTCCGCGCAACAATCTCGCCGCTTGCGCGGAATCGGAACGGGGATTCTTGATCGCATTGGCCTCGTCAAGGATGACGTAGTCAAATTCGATCTCGCGCAAGTAGGCTATGTCTTTCCGCATCGTCCCGTACGTCGTCAAGATCAGATCGTTGTTCCCGGACTCCAGGACTTCGCGCGACCGTTCTGTCCCCACGTGACACAGGACGCGAAGATTGGGGACAAAACGTTGTGCTTCCTTCTGCCAGTTCCAGATGAGCGACTTCGGAACCACGACCAGCGTGGGACCACTTTTCGATTGTCGACGCGACTCGATGAGCGCAAGGACCTGTACGGTTTTGCCAAGACCCATGTCATCGGCGAGACAGCCACCGAAGCCAAAGCGCCGCAAGAACTCGAACCAACCAAGGCCCTGTTCTTGATAGGCGCGTAACGTACCACAGAAACCCGGAGGCGCTTTCAGTGGTTTGACGCCATCAAAGCCCGCCAGCGCTTTCCTTGCCTCGTCGAAAGCAGCATCCGTTTGAACGTCGGGCTCGAGTGCGACCAGGACATCCAGCAATCCAGCTTGATTTCGGGCGAAACGAAGTTGGGCCCCCTCCACCTGTCCGAGATCAGCGAGCACCTCGAACTTTTCCAGCCATGCCTCGGGAAGAATGCCAAGGGTGCCATCGTCGAGACGTATCGATCCGTCGCCCTGCCGCAGTGCCACCAACAATTCGGGTAACCCAACGACCTGTCCATCAAAATCGGCGGTGGCGCTCAGGTCAAACCAGTCGACCCCGCTTTTCACCGATATTTGAAAGTGCGATGCCCTTCGATACACAGTGCCATCGGCTTCGACGCGCCAGCCGTCGCCGACCAGGACTCGAACGACGTTGGGCAACAGACGCGGCGCAAACTCAAAGTCGCCCGAAGTCTGTTTCTTCATCTTCAAGGACGACAGCCGCCGCAACAAACGCGATTCCGCATCCCCGTCGCGCTGAATCAGAATCGAGCGATCCACGCGAACAATTCGCGATCGCGGATCGCCGGCTGCCACAAGCTCGCCGTCGTAGTCAAACCAAACTTTTGCGCTCAGTCGGGTTTCAACCGTACGACCACCGGGGCGCGTTCCCGAGTGTACATGCAGCAAAGGTTGTGGCACGCCTACCGTCTCCTGCAGGCCAAGCGAGGGTGGCAACAGGATCGGCGGCAGCCGGGGCGACGAATACAAAGTAGCCAGCAAGGATTGCAACTCCACGCGGGGAACCTTGAGCGGCGGCCCCTCCACGAAGCCGTATCCACCCCGGTAATCAATCAACCCGATCTTGTCGCGCCAAATGATCCAGCCCGAAGGCGTGAGGGTGGGATCCTCCTCGTACGCAATGGTTTCAGAGCCCCGTTCGAATCGTGGCACAACTTCGACAGTCGTCGCGCGTTCAGGGCAAACCAGGTCAAGGCTTAGCTGCCACCGACCCGTGTTGTCCCAGTGCAACGGCGTCATCGGCCCGTCCGCCACGCTTCGCAAACCAAGACGGCCGGTGCGCACCAACATCGGCAACACGATCTCGGCCATCTCTATCGGCAGCGTGACTTCCGAGTGAAAAATGGAGGACGACGACGAAGCGAGGAAGGTCGCGGGCAGGCGCCAGTCCCGATTGCCATCCACGCCCTGCAACATCGGCAACAGGATGCGGTCGGATTCATCCCGCAAGGTGACCAGCTCTGGATAGGTCACGCGAGCCGCAACGTGGACGGGCATCGCGGCCTCGGTATTCCGCTCAAGCAAAACAAAGGCAAGTTCGCCGGTTCGGCGGGTGCGTGGCAGATCGACGGCGTAAAAGATCTCCCGATCGGCAATCGTGCCCGCTTTCGAATCGGCCGCAGCCATCTCAATCGCTCGGCTGAGCTGGTGCTTCCATTCGGACAAAACGTGAGGATTCAACGGGGCAATACTTTAGCTACCCCAAAGCCTAAACGCTTCGTTTGGAACAACAAAATCCAGGATTTCCGTCGATTCCACCCTCGGACACCTTTCCTGAGCCCCGGCGGAGATTCTATTTCGGATGCGCCTCTGCCCGGGCAACCATATCGGCAAGGTTTTGGTGCAGCCGACCGAGATCCTTTGCACCAATCGTCCGTTCCACTTCGTCTTCAAGGCTCTTCAGAATCGAAAGGCCCTGCATCAAAGCCTTTCGCCCCCTCGGCGTGAATCGCACCAGGCGCGCGCGGGCATCGGTTTCGTCCTCGGTACGCTCGAGCACGCCCATCCCCTCTAGCTCCTCGACCAATTGTCCAACCGCCTGCTTCGAGATGCCAAGGCGAGAAGCCAGAACCGTCAGCCGCGTTCCTTGCAGATCAAGGTGCGGGAAGATGGCGGTATGGGAAGCGCGCAGGGTGATCCCCGAAGTTTTGCTGGCCACCGCGAGTGCCCGTTCATTCCAGAGGCGCGCCGCCTTGAACAACAGCTGCAAAACGCTGTCAGACTTGGCACGTTCCAGCTGCGACGGAAAAGACGGCATGGGGATTAGTAAACCGCGGTTGACTTTTTTGGTCAAGCACGATTTACCACCCCCCTGTCGCCACGATCCTCAGCGAATGGACAGAACCTTCGGACCGATGAGCGTCATGGTCTGGATACCGAAGTTTCCAGAGGCAATGTACGCGGTGTTCCCTGCAAACTCGATATACGAAGCGTAACCAAGTGTCCGCAAAAACTGGCGGCCCGATGGAGCATCGGGATTGGAAATGTCGAGCGCCAAGATGCCGTCACCCGGCAGGTTCAAGAAGAGGTGATTCCGGTTGATGCCCATGAACCGAACCCCGGTGGTGGCGGTGGCACGATCAAAGGTGCGAGACAGTTTGCCCTTCGAGAGATCGAAGACCATCACGTGATCCGAATAATCTTGCCATGCATCGGCCGACACCGTTTGCCCCAATGTGGACACGCCCGGTCCAATGCCACCAACCGCAACCTCATTCCCGAACCCCCAGTAGCCGCCGCGACCCGCGTTGACAAACAACTTGTCACCCATCGGGATCAAGTCGGAAAGGTACTGATCCTCGAAGCGGAAGGAATCGAGCAATGAGGCCGCCGGGCGTCCACCCTCGCGGCTCGCCTGCAAGAGGTTCAGCTGGAAGTCGTTTCGCCAGTAGAGATCTTTGCCGTCAGCGGTTGCGACCTGTTTGTAGGAATTGTCCTGAGTCAGGAACAATCGACTGACCCCGGCGCCTGACCAGGTTCGCACAAGACGACCGGGGAGGTTGACGGTCTCACCGCCGACAAATCCCGCGTCCGTCACGCCGAAGCGCTGCGCGTAGTACTTGTAGCTGGTGAAGCCTTGTCCGGCTTTGGTCAAGACACCAATGGTGTCGCGGAAAGCCAAATAGAATCCGCTGCGATCCACGTCATCCCGCACGAGGCCGAAGAACTCGTCGTAGCGTGGTCCATCGATCAAGGTTTGTTGCACCTTGGGGGCACCGGGCACCCGTAGATCCAAGAAGTTCAGCAACCATCGCGATTTCTGCGCGGCTTGATTCCAGTCTTGCGACAACATGACTACGCCGCTCGACGTGGAGACCCAGTTGTTCTGGTTATCAAACCAGTATCCACCGTAGCCGCCGCACCAGTACTGGTAGTACGGATAGACATTCGACGGCATCGGCGTCGAGCCCGCCAACCTGGGCTTGGTCGGATCGGTCATGTCCACGACCACCACTTCCTGGGTGGGGGGAATGGACTGGCCGGTTGCACCGATCTTTTCACCCCGAACGAATCGGAACAACAACAGGCTGTTTTCGTGCTTCAACACTTGATTGACTTGACCGATCCGAAAAGTTGCAACGGCCGGTGTTGCTTCAAGATCGTCTCCGGTGGCGGGCTTGACGCGAAACTCGGATACCCCCTGACCATTCCACCCGTAGTCGGGCGAGTCCTGAATGTGTTCAACCACGTACGCGCCAAACGCAAAGATCTGCGAGTAATACGGTGCAAGTTCAACGATGGCGTCAAGCTTCGGCTTCAACAGATCGGTCATGTCGACCATCGACAGATGCGTATCCGAAAGGTTGATCATCATTCGCCGGCCCGACGAGGCATGCGAGAACACAATCGATCGACGCACCTGTCCCTCGGGGTGAATCACCGTACCGAAATTCTGCAATACGTTCTTTTCGGCGCCGGCTACGCCAGCCGCGTAATCGTCGAGATTCCAGGTCATCACGCCCACCGCAGTTTCGTAGTGGTACCACCACCAGTTGCTTTCCTGCGATTTCTTGGCGTAGTAGATCGGCAACGTCAGCACGTTGGTTTTTCCGTCTGAATGCATCCCAATCATCTTGTGCGCCTGGTCCATGTTCCAGGTCACGTCGGAACCAATCCACTCGGCATTCTCGATGGCGACGCACTGGCGCTGTACCAACTTGATATCCTTCAAGTTGCGGACATCGATGAGGCTCACGGCGATGTTGCTGGGACGCCACGTACCGGTATCCTGGAAACCCATACAGGTGGCACTTTGGTCACGACCGATTCCCATCAAGAAGCCCTTGCCGGCGACCAAGCGAAACACGCTCATGTCACCAGAAAGTCCATCAATCGAATCGAGAATCTTCAGACTGTTTCGATTTGACAGATCGATGGTGTACAACGGATCGATTTGGCGGGCGGTGATGGCGTAGGCAACGTTGCGTTCCACATCAAAAGCCGAACCGCGCACCGTCTCGTCCTGCTTGCCGAACGCAAGGCTTGAGAGCTTGATGGGAGCCGAACCATTCGTCACGTCCCACGATTCGATGACGTTTTCGATATGCGATTGACCGCTACAGTTTGATCCCGACCAACCTTGGCGCGCAAAGATACCGAAGAACGTGCCGGTCTTGGCCTTCGGATCGTCCACATAGGTCATCTTGAACTGATCGCCAATTTGGCCCTCCGTCTCGAACTTCGTGTGGACGCGAATGTCGCCTGCGGGATCCGAGATGTCGATGATGCTCACCCGCGCTTGTTGATCAGAACTGTAGCTTCCGCAGCGATAGGTCTTGGCATCGGTGGAGGTCACGCCGTTGCTGTACGTCGACAGATACCAGTTCTCGACCACCATGAGTGCGTTGGAGGTGGCCGAAATCGCCACCGACTGGAAAACCTTGTAGAGGCCAATGCCGAGCTTCGGGTCGTTGAACTGGACGCCCCCGCCCTCGAAGATCTGCAACTTCTTCACCAGTTGCATCGAGCTTGGATTGGCGACGTTGAACGAATACACCCAGGCCTGTTCCTTTTGCTCGGCTCGCGTTTGCCCCGGGTAGCTCCAACCCCACCAGTAGTTTTGTGCAACGTCGGACACCACGTAAATCGTGTTCTCGATCTTGCGCGACACACCTTCGCGCAGCTCGCCGATGATGTCGACCGTCTGCAATACACGTGGCTTCTTGATGTCGGTCACGTCGATGGCGACCATCTGCGAAACATTGTGACGCTCGAACTTCATGTCGCTCTTGTCGCCCGTCAGGTAAAGCGCGTCGCGCAGCAAGGCATAGACGGTGTTTCCCTGTACGAACATCTCAACCGGATACCCGAAGACCGGCAGTCGAGAGAGTCGCTCTGGATTCTTGGTGTTCTTGATGTCGTACGCAACGAAACCCCGGTAGGTGTTGAAGAGAAACATCCGATCGCCATCGATGCGGTAGATGTCGGCTTCTTCCACTTCTCCCATGCGGCCTGAAGGCGGAGCCTGGGGCACAGCGGCGCCATCGTCGGCGGCCCCGGGAGAGGCTAGTTCACCTCGACCATTGTTGGCGATCTCGTCGTTGGTAAAATCGGTGGCGCCGGGCTTCGTTTCACTCGAAGGCGAATCGCCGCAGGCTGAAAGTGCAGCCGCAAGTGAAAGGGAAATCAGCAACCAGGGATGACGTTTTTTTAGGTTGGTATTGGTAAGCATGTGGGGTCGCCTCCTCGGCGGTTTACCCTTGCTAAAGCAAACACCGTGCCGACCCATCGAGCCGATCCCGCCAGGGCGCCACCGTCGTAAAAACAGGCACTTGGCGAAACGAGAGGTGCAGATCGCGCGCCGAATTTATGGCGACTCTTGTGCAGCGCCACGAAATTCTGAGAGGGAAAGCCGCGTCGATCCGAGCCGTGTCATCTTCTCCTCCCCGGCTCAGATCTCGCGTCGCATCCAGATTTCCGACTCGCGAACCACGTAGCCCCATTCGGGGTTGCGTTCCGGATTGCGGAGGTGGGTGAGCACCTCGCGAAAAGCGTCCGCGTCCGCATCGGCGAACTCAAAGTACGTCAGAAAGTCCCAGGCTGAATGCGGTTGATACCGCGCGTGAAACAATCGCCTAAAAATCCGATCAGCAACCGTCATACCAATTCGGGTATGGCCTTCGCTGCGCGGCCCTTTCCGAAAAAAAGCCTGTCTTTCGTCCTGCGCCAGTGCCCACCACGCTGCGCTTTTTGAGATCGGTATTATCACCACGTGGCCCAGACGCGGGGCAGCCGACATGGCGAGCAACTCGCTGCGTTCGGAAGCATCGGTGTATTGCAAATGGGTCGTCACGCCTTCCCAGACCAGTCCACCGCGGCTCGAATTTTCTTCCATCGTGTCACTGCACTCAACCCGCCAGATGCGGTCGCCTGCCGCCAACCCGCAGGGCTCGCCGCAAATGGTTTGCGCCGATACCACGCGGTAGGCCGCGATCTGGGACGGATCACCCGCCTTATCTTCAGACAGCGAGGGGCGCTCCGAACGCTCGAAACGAACGAATCGTCTCCCGGGCAGGGCCGCAATGGGATTCATGGTGAACCGAGTTTGCCCCAAGCCGCGCTTCCGCGTCATCTCCAACAGGCTTCGGCTCGGTAAACTCTCAACCACTCAATATTGTCTCGCAAATCGACGATGATGACCCCGTGATCGACGCTCGACGTTTGCTGCCCTACCTGATGATGGCCGCCGTATTCTCGGCGGTACCGAGCCGTGTGCAGGCTCAGGACAACGTCGCCGCCGCGAAAAAAGCCTATTCCCGCGGGGATCGCGCCTTCCGCGCGGGCAACTATCCGGACGCCCTGTCGGCGTTTGAAGAAGGTTACAAACTGAGCGGAAAGGCGCTTTTTCTGCTCAACATCGCCCATAGCAAACACCTGATGAAGGATGCGCCGGGGGCCCTCAAGTCCTACCGTGAATTTCTCGAAACCAACCCTGAGGCCGCGGATCGCGAGATCGCAGAAAAGGCGATCGAAGAGCTTTTGGCAGCGCTGCCCCCCGAACCGGTCGCCGCGCCCGCGCCCGAGCCTCCACCTCCCGTTCCCGAGCCAACGACCCGTACTGGGTCGCCAACGGCCTTGTCGCTCACAGAGGCGCCCGCAAAAGCCGAGTCTTCACCCGGAATCACCTCGCGCTGGTCCTTTTGGGCCGGCGTCGCCGCGGTTGTCGCCGCTGGTGTCGTGGTCGGAGTCCTCGTCAGCGGTGACGAGGACCCTTCGTTTCAAATGACCGGCAACTGGGGAGCCGTACGCCTGTGAAAACGCTTTTTGAACGCCCGCCATTCGCGCTTTGCCTTGCAGCCTTTTGTGTTGCGATTTCAACAGGCTGCGGCGGCACCGGAGAACTCTCCATCGACCAAACCGGAGCGGTCGTCGAGGTGCGCAACGGTGCGGGAATTTCGCGACCGGAACGCGTGGTGATCGAGCTTTACCAGAACGGCGACCCAACACCCACAAGCGGTGTGACAAGGGCAGTCGAAACAACCTCGGGAAGCGAACTCGGAGAGATGATCGTCTTTACCTCCGCCGAGACAACCCTGCTCCGGGTTGTGGTCTGGGGGCAGATCGGTGAAGATACCGTATCACGAGGCGAGGCCATGGTTGCGATTCGCTCCCGGCAACAGGTGCGGATCTTGGTAACGCTTTCGCTGCTTTCCGAAGGCGTGGACGCCGGCCCCATTGTGACCTTCGATGACGGCGGCGTGGCAATGCTGCCTGACGCATCCACCGGTGGCACGGGCGGCACCGATAAGGATGCGGGGGCAGGCGGCAGCGGCGGCTCAAACATGGATGCACCAGTTGAACCGATGCCTGACGCGTCGCCACCCGACGTGGCTGTACCCAAGGCGGGGCTGGGCGAAACGTGCCTTATCCCGAACGACTGCGGCAGCGGATTCTGCGTGGATCGCGTTTGCTGCAACACCAGTTGCACGGGCACCTGCGTATCATGCAAGGCACCCCTGAAAACACAGGGCATGTGCGAACCGCTCGCGCAAGATCTTCGGTGCGCTTCACCCGCCTGCGTGGGACAGAAGACGCTTCGCACCCATGCGTGCGACGGATTCGGCGTTTGCGTCCAAAAAGATACGAGCTGCAACATGCGCATGTGCAGCGTCGCGAACCCGAACAGTCCTACCTGCGAGTAGATGTTGCCGCGGGTTCGGCTACGCACGATCCACAGCGACCGACGGTCCGTCGTCATCCCACGAAACGGAGAGTTTCCATGGACGACAGCAAACCTCACAGTCCTGGACCATGCTTCCCACGTCTTCCGGTGTGATGAGGATTTCCACATCTTCCCCGCAGAACGGACAATTCACGCACACCATTTCACCCATTTGTCCAGAGACCGTAGCACGACGATCCAGCGCGCCGGTCGCCAATCGACCGTTTTCGGTCTGTTATGCTTGCGCCGTATGACAACGATTCTCCTCGCAGGTGCAACAGGTCTTGTGGGCGACGCCGTCCTTCATCTGCTACTGGAAAACGACCGCGCGAATCGCGTGATTGCCCTCTTGCGAAAACCAATCACCACGCGTGCTTCCAAGCTTGAGCAATGGATGGCGTCGGGTCCACTCATCTCGGGCATGCGTGATGAACACGTCGACGCGGTGATCTGTTGTCTGGGTACGACGCTTGCCGATGTCGGCGGAGACAAAGAAAAATTTGCCGCGATCGATCGCGATCTGGTCGTGGCGCTGGCAAGTTGGGCCAAACATCATCAGGTGCATTCGATCGCGATCGTCAGCGCCGTCGGCGCGGATCCGAAAAGCTCGATCTTCTACACACGAACCAAGGGCGAGATGGAGCAGGCAGTGGCAGCACTCGAGATCCCTGCGACGCATTTCTTACAGCCCTCCAGTTTGGTGGGACCGCGAACGACCCGACGCATCGGCGAACGCATCGGAATCACGCTGAATCAAATCGCGGCTCCCTTTCTTGTCGGAACCGCGCGGCGATATCGACCCATGCCCCACGGCGTGCTTGCGCGTGCAGTCGTCCAAACGGCGCTCGACCGGAGAGCCGGTCTTTGGCGTCACACCTTCGACGGCATCGTGGAGCTCGCGTCGGTCGCAAGTCGTCCCGAAAACCAGAACGAATCCTGATGTTTACAACGAGTTTTCGAGATCGCGCTTTTTACTTTGACTTGTAAGTGTGTACTCACTACGCTCGCCAAGAGTTCGGTTTCGCGAAATATTTTCGGCTCGACCGGCGCCCAATATCGATATTCCACACTGGTTTGCAGCAGGAGAACCCCCATGACCAAGCACCGTTTGCTCCGTCCCTTTCCACTCACCCTCAGTGCCATCGCCTTGTTATCCGGCGTGTTCGGAAATTCCGAGGATGCCAATGCCGAATCTCCCGAAGAAAAGGGTCTTAAGATTGCGCAATCGCTCGACCGGGCCAACGAAGGCTATGCGAGCGAATCGAGCACGATGGAGATGACGCTCGTGAACGCACACGGAGACAAGACATCGCGGAAGATGAAATCTCAGATCCTCGAAACCAAGGACGACGGCGACAAGTCGCGCATCGAATTCGAGTGGCCGGCGGACGTGAAGGGCACGCGAATGCTGACCTGGACGCACAAAAAGGACGACGATGATCAGTGGCTGTTTCTCCCGGCGATCAAGCGCGTTAAACGAATCAGCTCCAAGAACAAATCGGGCTCCTTCATGGGCAGCGAGTTCACCTACGAAGATCTCGGCAGCCAGGAGGTCGAAAAGTTCAAACACAAGTTTCTGGCCGACGAAATGCAGAATGGTCGCAAGATTTGGAAGATGGAGCGCATCCCGACCGCGGCCGATAGCGGCTATTCAAAACAGATCGCCTGGGTGGATCGGGAATACAACAACCCCATCAAAATCGAATACTACGATCGCAAGGGCGAATTGCTGAAGACCGCTGCCTTTTCAGATTTCAAAAAGTTCGGCAAGTTCTGGCGACTCGGAAAGCTGGAAATGAAGAACCACCAGACGCGAAAGTATTCGACCCTCGTGTGGCACGATCGCAAAGTTGGCGTTGCCGTCGACAATGCCCTCTTCGAGTCGGATGAACTGGAGAACTAGACGGCATCCGTTCGCGCAATCAAAGGATCGCACCCGATGTCGCAGCTGTTGACGCCAAAGGCCTTTTTCACCGGTGGACTGTTTTGTTTGATTGCTCTTTCGACCACGGCAAACGCCCAGTGGGCCGTCGAAAGCCGGGGTGAACTCGGTCTCGAAACCCGTGTCTTCCAGCCCGATGACAACCCGGGCACAAACGACCAGAACGTCGCGGCTGCCGCAAGGTTGCAAGTCGATTCGCGCAAGGGCGACCTACGCTTGCGCTTTCGCGGATTCGTACGACACGACCAAACCGATCGAGGCCGAAGCGCTGCGTTTCCGGAAGAGGCGTGGGCGCAGTGGAAGGGAGAGCGTTTTTCGTTGACGGTCGGTTGGGACATGGTGACTTGGACGGCTACCGAAGCCTTTCACCCTGCCGACGTCGTCAACGCCCGATACTTCGATAGCAACGTCGAGAACTTCGAGAAGGTAGGCGAGCCGCTCGCACAACTGCGCATGAAACTTGGGCAAGGAAACATCAGCGCCTACCTGATGCCGTACTTTACGTCGCCGATCTTTCCTTCGGCGCAGTCCCGGCTTTCGTTCACCGGACCCGGTGTTTCCATGGGCGGCGCGCGCTGGCTTACCCGCGACGGCGATATCACACGCGATCGCCTCGGCGCACAATGGGCGGTCAACTTGCAGCAAACGGTGGGTGATGCTGACCTTTCCTTCCACGTCCTGCAGAACCAGGACCGTTACAACCCTGTCATCGGAATCGACCCCACGCGCCTCGAGGTTCACCCCTTGTTCAAGCCGGTCACACAGATCGGTGGTACCTATCAACAGGTCATTGAGGGCCTCATCGCCAAAGCCGAGTTTGCCTATCGATACTACGACCGCTCCGACGCCAAACCTTCCCCGACCTTCATTGCGCTGGATCCCCGACAATTGACAGAGAACCGAGATCACGGGGTTGCGGCACTGGGCCTCGAATATTCCGTGTCACACGACATTGGGTGGGAGTCGACGTTCATCGTCGAAGGTCAGTCGGTTTTCGCCGAAGGCAAAGGGCTGAACGGCAACGCGCGCATTCGACACGAGCTGAATATCTTTCAACGCGACGTGATGGGCGGGTTGCGCCTCGCTTTCCAGGACGCAGCAGACAGCACGCTTCTACTTTTCGCCGTGGTGGATCTCGAAAACGCCGAACAAATGTTTGGCAATCTCGGCTACAACCGCCGTCTCGGCGAAGAGTGGAGTCTGAAGGCCGGGTTGCGGTTCTTCAATCTACCCCCGAAAAATCCGGACATGCCGGTTGGCTTTGAACGCTGGCACAAGGCGAACCAGTTCACGTTGACACTGATGCGCCACTTCTAGCTGGCGGCTCCCTTCAAAACGGCCCACTGCGCAGCAGCTCGACCGCATGTAATCGATATGATATCACTTAGATATCGCCCAATTCTGGACGAGTCAAAGGAGAAACGTCGATGGTCATCGAGAAACAAAGACCGGGATTGCCGGGATTGCCGGTGTTGGTGTTGGTGCTGGGTGCCTGGGCCTGGGCGGCGATGCAAGTGACACAAGTCGCCGACGGACCCGACGCCGCCGCCGCATTTTTCAAGATGGCGGTACCAGTCGGCGTGCTTGGTGTGTTGATACTCAAGGGGCTGTTCATGGTTCAGCCCAACGAATCCAAAGTACTGCAACTCTTTGGTCACTACGTTGGCAGCGCGCGCATCGCAGGGCTGCGCTGGTCGAACCCATTCTACACTGCCATACGCGTATCGTTGCGAACACGGAACTTCGAGACGAAACACTCCAAGGTTAACGATGCCGACGGCAATCCGATTGAAATTGGGGCCGTCGTCGTGTGGCAAGTACGCGATTCCGCAGAGGCCACCTTTGAGGTGGATAACTACGAAAACTTTGTCCACGTGCAAAGTGAAGCGGCACTGCGACAGATCGCCTCACGCTATCCGTACGACGGTTCCGAAGGCAAAGACTCACTGCGCGCGAATGCCAGCATCATCGCCGATCATCTGAAGGACGAAATCCAGGAGCGCCTCGCACGGGCCGGGGTCAAGATCATCGAGGCGCGCTTCTCCCACATGGCCTACGCGCCGGAGATCGCGTCGGCCATGTTGCAGCGACAGCAGGCAAGCGCCATGGTCGCCGCCCGTCGGCAGATCGTCGAGGGTGCGGTTGGCATGGTTCAAGACGCCCTGGCACAGCTTTCCCATCACAACATCGTACAGCTCGATGAAGAACGAAAAGCGCAGATGGTGTGCAATCTTCTGGTCGTGCTTTGCGGTGACCGGGGTGCGCAACCCGTGGTTAATGCGGGGTCGAACTACCAGTAGCGATCCCGATCATGCCGCCACGCAAAAGTTTCCTCATGCGCATCGACCCCCTCGTGCTTGAGGGGATCGAACGCTGGGCGGCCGGTGAATTGCGAAGCACGAACGCGCAGGTCGAGTTTCTGCTGCGCGAAGCGCTTCGTCGCGTTGGCCGTGGCAGCAAGAAGTTACACCCGAAGAACGAGAACGAGCCGAAGGTCCGGAAGACCTGAGCCAGTCGCGCACCGACAACGTCTGAAGCGACGCCACTATCCCGGCCGCGTGTGCATCGAATCGATCCTTGCGTCCGCCGAACTCGGCCAGCACGATGGTCCTGGGCGTCAGGAACAACTCGCTCAGCCGTTTCAACTGGCCCTCCATTTGTTCCAGCTCATCCCCAATCCGTCTCAACTCGCGCTCGACAGACAGCGCTTCTTCGATGTTGGTCGTCTTCTTCAAGAGTTCCGCAAGTCGATCGCGGACCGCGCGGGCATTGCGAATGCGGGCTTGCAGATCGAAAAACTGATCGGTGACATCCTGCACCGAAATATTTTGACTCGGCACATTGCCGAACGTGACCGCCTTCTGCAACGCTTCACGGAAACGCTCATTCGGGACACGAATGGTAATCGCCTGATCGGATCGGTTCACCAGATAGCCGCCAAGTTCCCGAACGAGAGCATCGACCTGGTCGAGGGCCTTGCTCACCTGACACACGGCGAGATTCAACGTCGCCTGATAGACCAACTGTTTGTTTGGCGGTGCAACGACGGCGTTGCCCGCAGGCGGCGCCACAGCGGCACTCGACGGCATCGGAGCGCCATATTCCATTGCTGCGGCGGGCGCAATCGCCTCATTCTAATCCGAAAACGACGACGATTCAGCGCGAGATCCGGTGGTACCGCAACCCATCCCAAGGCAGCCCAAGAGCAGGGCAGTCAGTGCATTCAATTTCACGACGGCATCTTCACCCGGCCCAATAAAATGTACAACACAAGGGTGCAAGTACGATAACACCCGAAGCAGGAACAAGTGCATGAGCCATGACGAACAGGCATTCATCGAGCAACACAAGCGGCGTCTATCCTGGATGCCGTGGCTGTACTTCACGCTCAAGGAAAAAGAACGCGCCTGGGCACTGCCGTGGCAGACAGAACTTCAACGCGAGTTACAAAAACTGGAGACGATCACCATCGCCGAGGGTTGCTTCATCTCGCCAGACGCACAACTGTTTGCCGAGCCCTACCGGCCAATCCTGCTAACCGGCCCAGGAACCAGCATCGCTGCCGGAGCATTCATCCATGGACCGGTGACGCTCGGCGCACGTGTCAGCATCAACGCCCGCGCAAGCATCGACGGCGGATCGGCCGGCGTGACGATCGGCGACGACACCCGCATCGCCACCGGGGTCGTCATCTACGGCTTCGATCACGGTTTGTCGGCATCGGAACCGATCCGCACACAAGCAGTCACATCAAACGGCGTTCACATCGGCAATGATGTGTGGATTGGCGCCAACGCCGGCATCACGGACGGCGTGCGCATCGGCGATGGTGCTGTCGTCGGCATGGGTGCCGTCGTCACTCGAAACGTCGATCCGGGGGTGATTGTGGGCGGCGTTCCGGCGCGATTCATAGGCCGCCGCCGTTGAGATGAGAACTGTAAACGGTTCGAATCTCCACGCATAGTTTGCGCGGTATTTCGCGGTGTTTGCAATCTTTGCACTGTGCCTCAATCGTTTCCACGCGTAATTTGCAAACCTGTTTCGCCGACGTGTCCTCGCATGCTGTAACGTCTGGCTCGGACATTTGCTTCACTCTATGCTCGATCTGATTCTCGTTTGTGGTTTGATTCTGTGCTTGGCGCTCGCGGTCCTTGCATGGATCTGGGTGCCGCGATTCGCGTTGTCGCATTCTGGCCGTTGGTTGGTTTTGATTTCCGTCGCTATTTTGCCTGTCGGCATTTCCGCAGCAGGGCTTACGGTTCAACTCAGAACCTCTTCGCAGACGACTTTTTGCCTGTCGTGCCATCCAATGCAGGAATACGGTCGCACCTTGTTTGTAGACAACCGCAAGGCGCTCGCGGCGGTGCACTACCAAGAGCGATCGATAGAGCGAGACAAGACGTGCTTTGCTTGTCACACCGACTACGCGATGTTCGGTAACATGAAGGCGAAGCTCAATGGTTTGCGCCACGTTTGGGTGCAATACGTTGGCAAGGTCCCCGAAAAGTTGGCGCTTTACCAACCTTATCCCAACCACAATTGCTTGCATTGCCACGAAGACGCCCGCGGATACGTCGAGAATCCTGTGCACAAGCCGTTTTTCGCCGAACTGAGTGCGAATACCCGGTCGTGTCTGCAATGTCACAACGTTGCCCACGACAAGAAAGCCGCGGCCGATGGTCATTTCTGGCAAGCCGGAGGGGGACAATGATCGTGGCTTCTGCCCTCATCCGTTCCATACGCATTGGCCTCGCCGTGGTTGCAGCTGGCATTGCATTGCAACTCGCTTGTGCACTTTTCTTCAGTCCTGCGACCTTCGTGATCTCGGCGGGTGTTGGTGTCCCATTGGTCCTGGTCGGCGCGTTTATTTTTGGCCGCGCGGCGACCCGCGTGATTCCGCCGCCTGTTGTCGAATCTCCCAATCCTTCGGTGCCACATGATCGCGGATGAAACGGATCGCAACCCGAGTTCTCGGGCGCGCGTACTGCTGCAATCGATGGCGTTGGTCGGTGTGACAACCGCAGTGTTGGCATTGGTTATTCCTTCGTCGCACGGCCAGACGTCGGTGCCGGCAACCTTGCGGATTCCCCACGTCAAGCCACATCCACCGGGCACACCTGCCGCAGATGCCGAATTCTCCCATCGCAGCCATGGCGGTTTTCAGTGTTACGCTTGTCACCCC
>ENA-ORBV01001942-ORBV01001942.1-microbial-mat-metagenome-genome-assembly--contig:-NODE-1942-length-44668-cov-11.611424_pt1 | contig 44668 bp, 49 predicted proteins | sample MGYA00237777_ERZ505514 | MGnify/ENA primary metagenome ERZ505514 (study PRJEB26160, sample SAMN06269048) | microbial mat metagenome | isolation source: Oligotrophic lake microbial mat | place... | reverse complement strand
AAAAACCTCGCCTTGCCTTGCCAAGCCTTGCCCCGCCAAGCAGTGCCACGCCGCGCCCCGCCAGGCCCTGCCGGGCACCGCCGCGAAACCTAAAGATCGACCCAATCAAGAACCCTGAACTTTCCAAACACGCCGCGGAATGTGCCCAGGCCGATGGCCTTTCCCGCGTCCTCCAAAAGATTGAGCGCCTCCTGTTCTGTGATCTCTTTGTTGGCCGTGATCTCGATGCTGAAGGTGAGCCCCCAGGGCAGCGGCAGTACCGGCCTAATTTTGGGATTGGGGATCCCTTTATCCAATCGGGCAACAGCGCGATGCACGTACACCCCCGACATTGCGTCACGCTCGCTCGAATCGAAGCGGCCGAAAATGATCGGCTTGCCGTCGCGCAGAAACGGCAAACTAGACTCCCGCACCGCGTAAAACGACAGCAGCGCATTCGCGCTTTTCTTAAACTGGCGCGAGTCGCGCAGCCGCTTCGGCGCGGAATTGGTGTTGTGGGCCGAAAGTAAGGACATGATGTTGAGTGCGGGCAATATAATCTGGTGGCCCCCGTCGGCCGGGGACAGATACATTTTTTGATGCGGCTCCAACTTTGTGTTGTTGTCCCCCGCGTATCGGTCGAACATGATGTCTCGCGTTCCTTCTAGCGTCACTTGAACGCATTTGGATTTCACTCCTGTTTGATCCACCTGAACCCTGCCGGTTGGTGCCTTGCTGGCTGCTGCTTTGGACATGTCGTGCCCTCCCGTTTGATTAGAAAACCTTTGATTAAAAACCTTGCCTCGCCTCGCCGCGCCCAGCCTGGCCGCGCCCAGCCACGCCCGGCCCTGCCCTGCCCGGCCCTGCCGTGCCTTTGATTAGAAAACGTTTGATTAAAAAACCTCGCCTCGCCCTGCCGTGCCTGGCCACGCCGCGCCCTGCCGAGCCGCGCCCTGCCGAGCCCGGCCGCGCCGTGCCGCGCCTCGCCCTCATCCTTTGATTAGAAAACTTTTGATTAAAAAACCTTGCCCTGCCTTGCCCTGCCCGGCCGTGCCGCGCCCTGCCGCGCCTGGCCACGCCGTGCCTTGCCCTTATCCTTCCTCGAACAGATCCCGATCCGCTTCGAGATCTTCGCAAACCCTGGCGATCTGATTGCTCGCTTCCAGCGCGTCATCATCAAGCCGCCCCACGTTGTTGTTGCCGTTCCAGGCAATCCGATGCCCTTGGCACACGCGCTGCAGCAGCGGCGCGAGACTGTCCAGGAGCGCGCACACAGCAACGCGCGACAGATAACGCGCAACCTCCCTGCTGATAGTCCATCGATGGGATCGACCGTTGTAAACGTCGGCAGGCACGCCGTTGCCGATCTCCGCGTTGTAGTGCGCACGGACATCGCCGTCTGCGTCGAGCTCAACGAAAGCCGACTGCGGTTGGTGCTGCCCGTCGTAGTGGCAGTACAGCGGCAGCTCATCGATCGGGTAGTGCAGCTCAATGCTGGGGTAGAGATCGTTGATCATCATTCGGCCCCCTGGTGTTGCGAATCGAAAAGGTCGAACGGCCCCTGCTCGGCGCGCCGCGTCGCGAACCAGATCTTGATCTCGGCGTAGGTCAGATCCTCCGCGCGGCGCAAGAACAGATCCCCCAGTTCGCGACGCATCTCGAATGCTTTCGCACGTTCCTTGTTGGCAAGCGCGCTGTAGTACGCCGCCAGCGTGTCAGCAAACTTGTCGGCGTCCTGCCGCAGCACCGTCTGCAGCACCGCGCGCCTGTTGTCCGCCGTGTAGGCGGCATAGGCGTCGAACATGAATCGCCGGCCGAGCTCGTGAATGTGGCGCACGCCTGCGTCATGGGTGATCGTTTCGAGCCGATCGCCAAGGCGGCTCATCGTGCACCACCAGGGAGAATGCGCTTGCCGTTCAAGCCGATGGCTTCGCCATAGCTGCGGCCGGCCGCCTGCGCGGTGGGGTTCCCGTATGACGCATAACGCCTCGCGGGCTTTGTCGTCGGGTAGAAGCCCCGCATTGCTGTTGTGGCTTCGGCGACAGACGCGAGGTACTGGTTGGTGATCACCAGCGCGTTCGATCGCGATACCTGCTCATCACCGATCAGCCCTTCGGCCTGGCGCAGCAGGATCAGATCGACCTGCTGCGAGACGCCAGCCCACGCGCCGACCCCGTAGGAATTCGCGTCGAGCCCCCAGGTCGCGGCCTCGCGGCGCACCGACTCGACGACATACGCGCCGATCTGCCTTGTCATGCTGACGCTTAGCCGGCGACCGATGATCGCGAGCTTGGGGGGCGCCTTCCCGTTTGGGATCTTGACCGCGGTGCAGCCGTTCAGCCGCGCAATGGCGGTATAAATGCCGACCGGGTAGAGCAGCCGATTCTCGAATTCGACGAAGCCGCGCCCCACGGCGCCAAGCTCGTCGCGGGCCTCATCGGCGGTATTCACGTCGGCCATCGCGAGTCCGTGCATCGCGAGGAGCGCATGCGCTTGCCGCAGGGCGATGGCCCGCTCGTGCTCGTTGTCGTTCCGCGCCTCGTCAGCGCGCGCGAGAATGCGCCGCACCTTGTCGAGGATCTTGCCTTGATTCGTGTCGTTCATTGGTCGCTCCATTCGTTTGTTGTTCGGTAGTCGCTACAACGCTTCCGTGCGTTGTTTCGCCGGTGGGAACCACCCCGGCTCATCAGGCGACTTCAGGCGGCCTCGAAGAACTCGACGTCGTCCACCCCAACCAGGCGCAGCGGCAGCGCCTTCGGCCCCAGCAGGCCGGCGGCCGAGTCGCAGATCCCGTGCAGGGCCTGCGAGCGGCGGGACAGGCCGAAAATGTTGCTGCCCTTGGTGCTGGCTTCGGTGACCGCGTTAAACAGCGTCCAGACTGTCTGTTGTCCGTCATGGCCGAGGTGTTCCACGTGGCTGGGCGCGTCGTATTCGGCGAGCACTTTGCCGATGTCGGAGGCCGGGACCGCGCGGTTGCGCATGAACTCGATCAGCAGGTGATCGGACTGCTCGATGGTCAACTGCTTGCGCTTGTACGCCTCGATCCGATCAGCTTGCTGCACGCGCTGTTCGGCGATGCGCCCGACAGCCGCGCTGACGCACTGGGGCAGATCTCGCCTGATGTTGAGGGTGTGCTTGCGGGCAATTTTCACTTCGCCGCTGAACGCCAGATTGTCGCAAACGAAGACCCGGGATCCGATGGCGATCGAGGCCGCGAACTTGCGGGAGTGGCTGTTGCGCAGGCCGATGGTCAGGCCGTAGCCGTTGCGGGCCTCGTCTTCGCAATCCAGCTCGATCAGTCCGAAGAAGTTCGCGTCCAGGATGTCCCCTTGATCCTGAAGTCCGAAGGCGGCCTGGGCGACCGTGTAGCCGGCGAGGCCAATATGCCGCTCGACCTGTTCGAGCAGGTGGGCGTGGGACACCGGGTAATGCGTGCCTGAGTGGGCCGGGGTGTGAACGTTGTAGATCTGATCGCGGTCAGCTTTGTAAGCGCCAACGTGAAGCATCAGGGTGCTGTTTTTCATTAGATATCGCTCCGGTACGTGTGTTTTTTTTGCCGCTGCCGGTGGATGGCTGAGCCCCCACCGCGAAAACAGCATGCCACAATTCCGGGGCGCCCGTCAACCAAGTATGGTAATAAAATTCATAAAACCCAATTTAATCAATCAAAACAACGGCCTGCGCGCATCGTTGACTCGCGTCACTGGTACTAATACGATGAGGCATGAAACCACCAGCCATGGTCGATCAAGTTCGCGCCTTGCTTCGACTCAGAATGGACAGCGAAACCTATGCCCTGATCCTGATCGCTGAGGCGACGGTGGTTCCGCTGTCGTCGCTCATGAGGCTCGTCTACCAGCCCCACCGCGATCCCCAGATCAACGCCGTTCAACGGGTCTACGACTACTTGACCGGGTATCCGCTAACGCCGCCGGAGCGACACGAGCTCGCGCGGCGGCTGGATCCGGGCCGAATGGCGCGGGGAGCGGAAGGCAAGCTGCGGCGCGCGAAGGAGCTCAAGAAGCACCCGAACCGGACGCTTCGTCACCCCCGGCCCTACGTTAAAAGGCATCGCGCACCGCCCTTCGAGCTATGTGCGGAAGAGAACAGACAAGAGCAGAATGCGGCTGACCAGGAGGCTCAGTCCGTGCGCGAGGAGGGCGCTTGATGACTGCAATCCGGGCTGCAATCGCCGCGCAATCGCCGTGCAATCGCAGTACAAATCAACCTCTCCCAAGCCAAAAAAGGATCAACAGCAATGGCTAGAATTCGAACGGTGAAACCCGAGTTTTTCCGGCATGAGGGCCTTCAGGATCTCGAGCGGGACAACCCAGGCCAGTACGTCATGCTGACGTTTATCGGCCTTTGGTCGCTGTGCGATAAGGCGGGCAGGTTCGAGTGGCGGCCGCGCACAATAAAGCTCGATATACTGCCTTTCATAGAATTTGAAATGGAGAAAACCCTAGCGCTTCTCGAATGCTTCTCCTATGTGCGCCGATATGAAATAGACGGAAAACAGTACGGAGAGGTGCCCAGCTTCAGCGATCACCAGAGGATCACCGGCAAAGAGGCTCAAGACGGTACAAAATACCCAGAACCAATTGATTATATTGAAATAAACAACGGGGAAGCAACGGGGAAGCAACAGGGAAGCACCCGGGAAGCAACAGGGAGCCCAGGAAGGGAAGGGAAGGGAAGGGAAGAGGAAAAGGAAGGGAAGGGAAAGGATCTGGTGAAATCGTCTCCGCCGATTCACCCCCCCATCATGGCCAAGGCCGGAGCTGCAAAAACCGCGATGACCTGGAACGCATACGCAACCGAATACCAGGAGGTCTACGGGGCTGAGCCCGTCCGCAACGCGAAAGTCAATGGCCAACTGGCAAACGTCATCGACCGCATCGGAGCCATCGACGCACCGTCGGTTGCCGCGTGGTTCATCCACCATCGCAAGCGGTGGTACGTCGAAAAAGGCCACAGCGTCGAATGCCTGCAAAAGGACTGCGAACAACTTCGCACCGAGTGGGCCACCGGCCGGCGCTCGACCAGCACCGCGGCAATGCAGGCGGACCGCACCCAAACTACCGGCAGCGTGTTCGCGGAACTGCTGGCCGAGCAACAGGAGAGCAAACTTGAAGCACGCTGATCCCCGAGTGATTCAGGCGCTGGCAATCGCCGCCGAACTGACCGGCACGCAGTTCAGCAAGCCGGCCGCTCAGGTTTTCGCTGCCGACTTGGCGGAATACCCGGTCGATGTCGTGCTGGCCGCGCTGGACCGCTGCCGAGCCGAAGTCCGCGGCCGGCTGATCCTCGCCGACGTCCTGGCCAGGATCCGCGAAGCCGACGGCCGCCCCGGGGCCGAGGAAGCGTGGGCGATGATCCCTCACGACGAGCGGCAAACAGCGGTGCTGACCGACGAGATGGCGACGGCCATGGGGCCTGCGCTGTCGCTGCTGGACGAGGGCGACGCAATCGCCGCCCGCATGGCGTTCAAGGAAATTTACAACCGCGAAATAGCGGCGGCCAGGGCGCAGGGCAAGCCTGTTCGGTGGTTCGCGTCGCTGGGGCAGGACGTTGCGGGCCGAGATCCCGTGATCCGGCAAGCGGTCGCGCAGGGCCGGCTGTCGCGGCCTCAGGCGGTGAAGCTGCTGCCGCACATCGACGATGCGCCGCTTGATCCCAACGGCCGCAAGCAGATCGCAGCGATCCGGGCGCTACTGCGGCCAGCCGGCAGCCCGTGATGGGGCAAAATGCGACGCAGGAGGCGCAGGAGGCGCGATAACAGGCAAACCAATAGCAGGGTGGCTCCCCCCCTCCGACGACGCGCCCAGGGGCTTGTGCGTCGGCCAATGACCGCCACCGCTCCACCGCCCCGCACCGTAACCCAACACTGCAACCCAACGAGGAGGAAAATCTTGAGCAGATTCAAACACATGGACAGCCTTGGAACGCCCGAATCACCGGCACGCAAGCCGCAGGCACCGGCGATGCACCCGCACCACCGCGTTTGCCGAGCCCAGCAATGCGGCGAACGCGTCGACGCCAATGACGGTTTATGTAGCAGGCACAGGGCCTTGCAAGCGGGGCCGCTTGAGGTTATACGCTGGGAACAGGCAAGGGAGGACTGGAGGGCGCGAGCATTCGCCACGTTCACGGAGCGGCACAAGGACGACGCCTGGGGCGCGGCGATCCGTGTCGCAGGCGACATGGGGCAAGCGTCACGCGAGGAGAAGCGCGAGCTTGTTGCGTTTCTGCGACTCCAAGTGCAAAAAAACAGCACGAGCGCAGACCGTTGATACAGCCTAATCGCTCACGCCAAGCGCGTCAGTACGCTACCCGACATAACGACAAACTCAAGAAAAGCGTTATAAATCAACATGCTTGAAATATCGATGCCAGTCCTGGCCAGGCCGGTAACGGACGCCGAAGCCACCCTGGGCGGCGGGCTTATCGCGCACCTAAATGCCCTCGGCGGCGATGGGCTCACAGACCAAACAGGAGAGATCGCAATCGCCTGCATGCTCGCGATGTACGCCGAGCACCGACGCGAACTGAAAGATCTCAGGGCGCTCGACAGAATCACCGACAACGCCCGCCAGCTCGTCGAGCAAGGCCGCTTCAGACTGCTCACCGGCGACGCCTACGCGAAGCATGTGGCAGACGACGTGGGCGCCGGCAGGCGCACGCTGTGATCCCCCTGCGCGTCACCGCCACCACCACCACCCAAGGCCAGTTCAGATCGAAGCTGGAAGGCTTCCAACGCGCAAAACACATCTGGATCTGCACCAGCTGCGGCGCGTGGACCGAGGCCAAAGACAAAACGTGCGCAAACACGTCCGCCTCACCGAATCAAAGCATCTGCGGCGGGAAACTTCATCACTTCGCCTCGCGCGCTGAGGCGCGGCGCTACGGAGAGCTGCAGCTGATGCGTGCTTACGGGGACATCAGCGAGCTCGACGTCCATCCACGCTTTCCGTGCAAAGTGCAAGGCAAACTGGTGTGCACCTACATCGCAGACTTCGCCTACACAGATCGCCAACGCCGGCGCGTCGTCGAAGACGTGAAGGGTAATCGCTTGCATACCGATGACAGCAGCGCTTTGCGTCGAAAACTCGCAGAAGCGATCTACAACATGACCGTCCGCATTGTGGAGCTATAAACATGGAAAACAGAAAAGACATCGGCGAGACAGCCGACGATCACAACGCCAGCGCAGAACGAGATCGGCAGTCAGCGCGCGAGACCTCGCCGAATGTCTGGCGCCTGGTGACAGCGCGTGATGGGCGCGCGAAACAGCTGCGCGAGATCACGAAAAATCTCGCCAAGCTGAAGGCGGAAGGCGCCGAGATCAACGCGCGGAGAGGCGCCGAGTTCGATCGCGTGGACGCCATGGGGCTCGATCGCGCAGAACTTAGGGCGCTGTGCAAACTGCTCGAAGTAGACGCCGAAAAGAGGGAGCGGAAAGCGCGCACCAGGCGCGAGTTTCTGCGCGCGCACGGACTGCCGGAACAGGTCGAGATGTTCGAGGAGCCGGCCCCGCCGCCGCCGGCCGCGGAAGGTCAAGCCGCAGCGCAAGACCCGCTGGATCCCGCTGTCGCGGCCGCGCTTGAGCAGCAGTGGATCACGGAGGACGACATTACGGCCAGCCTTTTGTTTTCGCAAACGCAAGAGGAGGACGGCGAGGAGGACGGCGAGGAGGACGGCGAGGAGGACAGTGCGCAGGAGAGCGAGGAGGAGTTCGACGAATCAGATCAGGCCCTGTACGAGCGCGCAGGCTTCACACGCGTTGACGGAGATCTGAGCGGTGGCTGATCTGATCGCGCTCATCATTATCGAGGTGGTGGTGGTCTCTATCGTGGTCTTCGTCTATCGCCGGCTGCCAAATGATGATTTTGGCTAAGCGTGTCGACGCCTCGCCGGCGCACATCGACTTCGGGCGCGTGCTTGGGCATGCGGACGCGCCACGCAATGCAGAAGCGCACTGTCGCGACGAAGTGCGGCGCATCGCGCTGCACCTGAGCCGGCGAAGCACCAACAGTTACACGATCTCCGTATTCGTCACGCCGGAGGGTGTGCGATTCGCCGCGAGCGAGGGGCGCCGCGCGATCCGCAACCTGATGGCTCGCTGGGCGCATTGCGAGGTCGGTTGCTACAACCGCCGCGTTGATCACGCCGACCTATTGGCCGACGTGCTCGACGCCGCAAAACGAATCGGGCTGATAAGGGAGGACGACGCATGAGAGCAACGACATGGGAACGGCAGGGACGAAACGGCATTCAGGATGCGCCGGCGCAGGCGTTGGAGTCGCTGAGCGAGGTCGCGACCGCGGTCAGCGTGGGGCGCGTAACCAACCTGGCGATCGAGGTGCTGGAAGCGGCAGGCAGCTTGCGCGAGATCTCCTATGCGCTCGATAGTAATCTGTTCGGCGCGCGCACCGACATGGAAGCCGGCGAGCCAGCCCCGCGCCCCGATTGGCCACATGGCGCATTGCCCGCGCTCGAAGTGATGCTGCGCGAGATGCGGGAACGCCTGCAGGTGACAAGCGACCGCCTGTGCAAGATGGTCGACCTGACCTCGCCATGACCGCCAAATTGTGGAACTGCTGGATCATCCTGAACTACATGGGAGCGGTGGGCTGGTGGGCCTGGCATGGGTCGCTATGGAACATGGCCTACTGGCTGTGTGCGGCCGGGATCACCGCTGTTGTCACGTTCGGGCTGCAGCCTTGAACCGCAAGATAGAGCTCGTGGTTGTGCATTGCTCCGCGACCAAGCCAAGCATGAATTGGAGCGCGAGCGACATCGATCGGCTGCATCGGTCGCGGGGGTGGGCGAAGATCGGCTATCACTACGTGATCCGCCTGGACGGCGAGCTACAACGCGGGCGCCTAGACGCCGACATCGGGGCGCACGCCTCCGGCTTCAATCGGCATTCGATCGGGATCTGCCTGATCGGCGGGCTGAACGAGCAGGGCGCGCCAGAAGACAATTACACGCCTGCGCAACGCACCATGTTGCGCGCGCTGCTGACCGTCATGCGCAACGTGTACCCCAATGCGATCTTCTGCGGGCATCGCGACCTGTCGCCAGACAAAAACGACAACGGCGTGATCGAGCGGGACGAATGGTTGAAGGAGTGCCCCTGCTTCAACGTGGCCGAGTGGTGCCGCTTGGCCGGCATCCAGGTCGCGCCGACGTGAAAGCGCCGGACGACATGGTGATTTTTCTGGTGACCTTCATTCTTGCCGCGATCGCCTACGCGGTCCGCCGCTAATTCATCGAACCCCTCACAAGGAACCCCCATGGCCATTCCCCTGATCGCACTCAAACTCGCCTCGCTGGTGGCGCCTGCCATCATTGGGATGTTCAAGGGGCCGAAGGCGGAGGAAGCCGCAACCAAGGTGATTGACGTTGCGCGGCAAGTGACCGGGGTAGATGAGCCGGAGAGAGCCGCCGCGATCCTGGAAGCTAACGCGCCGCTGCTGCACGAGTACCGTTTGCAGCTACTCAAGCACGACGAATTTCGCCTGCAGCTGGAAGCCGACGAGCGCAAGGACGAACGACGCGGCGAGATCGAAAACGTCACCGGCGCCCGAGTGCGTGACACTGACGTACGCAAGCTCACGGTGGGCGGCGGCAACTCGCGCGCCGATGGCATGGTGATCATGGCGGGGGTCGGCCTGGTGGCGTCACTGATGGGGATCTCCGCGCTGGGCCTAATCAAGGCGGAATATGGCGAGGCGATGAGTGAAGGCGTATTCGCCGCGCTGCTCACGCAGTTTGCCAATACCGGCGCCTACTTCGGGCTGTGCTTGCGTGACGCCTTCACGTTCGAGTTCGGCAGTAGCCGCAGCTCACGGAACAAGGACGACACCATCGCCGTGCAGCAGGTGGTGGCGGCGCGTGGTAAGTCCTAAACGTGGCGCGCACAGGGACAGCGAAAGGGAGATCCCGCGAGGCCGGCGCCGGGAGCTCACCGTTCAGCAACGCGCGTTCGCCGAGCATTACGCCGTCCACGGAGAATTCATTGCGGCGCTGCATCACGCTTACCCGAAGTCGGCCGCGTGGAAAAGCGAATCAAAGCACGGCTCCATCTCACGGATCCGCAAACTCCCGCTGTTCTGGGAGTGCGTCGACGAGGTCCGAAAGGAAGGGCTCGCCAAGATCGGCCTGGATTTTACGTGGGTGCTGCGCGAGGCGCACAGGCAATACACGAAGGTCGACCGCAAAAACGACTCAGTTGAATGCCGCCAGTGGCTCATTTTCATCGGTCGCTTGGTGGGCGCTGACGAGCGGCGGCCGCAAACGGTCACACTGCCGGCGCCCATTCACTCGCACGTAGTAGACGGCGAATTCCAAAGCATCGATGAACTCAGGGACGACCAGCTTATCGAGCTCGCGCGCGGATCTGGCAGCGGCGATCCTTCGGCGTCGCGCACATCGGGAGCTGGCGCGCAGGAACCTGAGCGATTTCGTGACCTACTTCGGCGAACACCAGCCGGCGCCGCACCACCTGATCCTGTGCACGACGCTGCAACTAGTGATTCAGAGGACGATTCGCCGGGCGATGGTGTTCATGCCTCCCGGGGGGGCGAAGTCGACCTATTGCAGCGTGTACGCGCCCAGCTTCGCAGTCGGGCGAGCCCCCGGGATTGCCCTAATTGCGGGATCGCACACGATGGGCCTTGCGCGTAGTTTCGGCCGTAAGGTCCGCAACAACGTCAGGGATCCCCGCTATCAAGAAGTATTTCCCACCATCCTCGATCCGTCCGCGCGCGCCTCGCATGACTGGCACACGCAGCAGATAACGCCCGAGGACCGCCGCCAGTCGAGCTACCTGGCCGCCGGCGTGGGCGTGGGCATTGCCGGCAAGCGCGCTGACATCGCGTTCATTGATGACCCGTTCAAGTCGCGCAAAGACGCCGACAGCCAAGCGCGGCGCGACGAGGTCTGGAACTGGTATCTGGGCGATGTGCGCGCACGACTGCGCCCGAGCGGCGCGATCGTCATCGTGAACACCCGATGGCACGAAGACGACCTGTGCGGGCGGATCCTGCCCGAAGGGTACAGCGGCGAATCAGGATGGATCCGGGCGCGTGACGGCGAATGGTGGTTCGTCGTGTCGATCCCTGCCCTCGCGGAAAAGGCCGACGACATCCTGGAACGAAGGCCAGGCGAATCCTACTGGCCCAATTACTACACGCGCGCGGCCCTTGAACAGGAGCGAATATCGCAACCCGCGCGCAATTGGTCTGCCCTCTATCAGCAGCGCCCAAGCCCTGAAGAGGGCGATTACTACAGGCGCGAATGGTTTCAGTGGTATGACCAGCTTCCTGCCAACGTTCACAAGTTCGGCGCGAGTGATTACGCGGTGACGCAGGACGGCGGGGACTGGACCGTGCACGTGGTCGGCGCTGTTGCCGGCCCGCGCATGATGGAGGAGCTGTACATCTGCGACTACTGGACGGACCAGACGTCGTCCGAAAAGTGGATCGAGGAGTTCATCCGGCTAACCCTGAAACACAAGCCGCTGGACTGGGGCGAGGAGCACGGGCAGATCAGCAAGTCACTCGGCCCGATGATCGATCTTGAGCAGACCCGCGCCCGCGCATGGACCAACCGCAAGCAGTTTTCCGTGGCCGGCGACAAAGGTCAGCGCGGGCAAGCGTTCCGCGCGCTGTGCGCGCAACGTCGCGTCTATCTACCCAAGCACGAGCCATGGGCTCACGCGCTCGTCGACCGGCTGCTGCGCTTCGGCGCGACCGCGCGCGACGATGATCACGACGCCTGCGGCATCTTAGGTCGGATGGTCTACGAGATGCACGGCGCCGCGCCTGCTTCTGCCGGCACGCAGAAGCCGACGCACGGAACGTTCGACTGGTTGCTGAAAGTGACGCAGGACCAGCAAGATCTGAAACGCTCAATCTATCGAGGGAAATAAAATGGACGAGAACAAGATCACGCGCGCCGTGCTCGACAAGCGCCAGACCAGCGACGATAAGGCGGACATCAACCCATTCGACACGTCGCCTAAAAGCGAAGCGGAGGCCGTCATGGCCAACGAGGTCCAGCGCGACTGCATGAACCTACTGGCCGAGCTGCAGACGACGCGCGGTTACATCTCCCTGCAAGAGATCACCGACGCCAAATGGGCGCGCGTGCATCTCGAAGGCGAACTGCCAGCCGTGAACGGCAGCCGGCACGGGCTGTTCTTTTACACGATCGACGGCGAGCACGGCGGGGGCGGAAAGTTTGATCAGCGCCTGCTAGGCGGCAGCGCGATCATGGGATCAGCCGAAAATCGCGTGGAGGCGGGCAAACTTGCGCAGGAGATGCTGATGTTCACGATCGCCCAGGCCAACCATTACGCCTTCGCGCAGGAGATGGGGGCCGACCCAACGGGCGCGACACTGCAAACACCGGGGATATCTCTTGACGCGGGGATCCGCAAAAGGAAATAACAGCGGGGTCCGGCGCATTCGCGTCCCGGATGTCCGCACGGGGTCGATGAAGCCGTGCCGCCTCGCAGGAGCGTTTTCTGCAGGAGTGAGCCCCCATGTTGAGACGATCACTAGGATCCGCCACAGCCGCAGCCCGCGGCATTGTCCTGTCCTCAGCCAGCAACGCAACCCCGCACGTGGCGACACTCGCCGCGCTGCACGGGATCCCGTCCGTCGCGCAGGCAGGCGACAACTTCAAGTCGCTGCGCCGTTTCGGTATTTTCGGCTGCACCGGCGGCACGTCGATCAACGGCATCTGGAGCCTGCGGTCAACGGGCGCTAACACGTTTTCGCTCGAAGGCTCCGTCACGAACGGCGCGGTGACCACCACCAACGGCGTGATCGCTGCAATCATGGACAGCACCCCGTTTATGCGCGGCCACAGCTGCGTTGCCGTGGCGCATGGAATGACAGATCAGATCGCCTTCGATGGCACGTTCGCCATCATGGGCAATATCCAGGGCGATGGGACCGGCTCAGGCGCGGGCGCCACAGACGCGGAGATCCTGGCGTCCGACTCGACGACGCTTGCGACTTTCTTTCAGAACTGCGTTTCTGATGTGGCCTGGGGGGTTCCCGGCGCGACCAATGACGGCATAACCGAGTTCCGCAACGTCTATCTGCGGCGCTGGATGTATCTCGATGTCTCGGCCTACACCGCCGGCGGGCTCGATGTCGACCTGCTGATCTGATGCCTGACGCCGCACAGACGGATGGGTACGCGGAGGACGGAAAATGTCCTCCGCTGCTACATAAGTGGCAGGGTCGAATCAAGCCGGCGCTCGACCATCATCGGACCAGGGTTAAGGAGTTCGAGAAAAATCGACTGTACGCGCGCGGCCAGCAGAACAGGGACAGCAACAGCGGGCTGGTTACGACCAACCTGATCCACGCCAACCTGTCGACCACGATCCCGCACATATACGCGAAGAACCCGGAAATAGCGGTATCTCCGTCGAAGTCCGCATCACCCCAGAACTATGCCAACGTCAAAGCGTTTGCGCAGACCATGGAGATCGTGTTGCAGCGCATGTTCGTCCTGGAAGGGGCGCTTAAGTCGCGCATGCGATCGTCACTGTTCGGCGTGTTCAACACGGGCGAGGCGTGGCTCAAGCTCATTTATCAGCGCGACTACAAGGACGACCCGCTAATCAAGTCGCGCATCAATGACGCGCAAGACAATCTCGCACGCATGCAGCGGCTTATCGAGTCATCCAAAGATCTCGACAGCGGGAAGGAAACAGAAGCCATGCGCGACGAGCTGCGCATGATGGTCGACGCCATGCAAGAGCAGGTCGAAGTGGTGGTCTCAGAGGGGCTCGTGATTGATCGCATCCTCACCGATGACGTGCTCATCCTCGATCGCACGCTGACGGATTTCGACGCCTACGTGCAGGCCGAAGCGCTCGATCACATGGTATGGCTCAGCAAAGAGGACTATGAGGAGAAGTTCGGCAAGCTGCCCGAAAGCGGCGGCCCCAACGTTTACCACGAGCGCAAGCTGAAAGAGGACAACGCCAGCCAGCCAAGCGCCAAGCCAGGCGAGGAAGTCGAACTGGTGTGCGTGCATGAAATATGGCACCTGCGCACCAACACAGTCTTGACGTTCGCCGACGGAGCCAAGGGCTGGGCGCGGGAGCCCTATCAACCGCAGCGCATGGGCGAGCGCTGGTATCCGTTTTTTCGGATGGGGTGGAATATCCAGGATGGATCGTGCGAGCCGATCGCCGACATCTCGCTGCAGCGCGATCTGCAGGACGAGTACAACGCCAGCCGCACGCAATGGAAGGCGGCGCGGGAAGAAGCCAAGCCTGTGCGCTTGGCGCGCGGCAATGGCTCGCTGACAGAACAAGACATCAACAATATCAAGAATCGCAAAAGCAACGACATCATTGTCGTTGATGGCCGCAGCGACAGCCCGCTTCAACAGGATCTTGCACAGCTCGACGCACCAGTCGTCGACATGGCGATCTACGACACCTCCCCGATTCGCGGCGATATGGAGCTCGTGGCTGGCCGTGGCGATGCCGCGGCCGGCGGCGTCGTGGAAGCCAAGACCGCGACCGAGGCCGAGATCCAACAGGCGGGGCTCATGTCTCGCAGCGACTACAGGCGCGACATCACGGAAGACTGCATAACGGAGATGGCGACCTGCGCGGCGCAGATCCTGTTGCAGGAGATGACGGTACCTCAGATCGAATTCATCGCAGGGCAGGGCGCTACGTGGCCCGCGATGGCCAAAGCCGAAGTATTCTCGCTGATCAATATAGAAGTCCGCGCAGGGTCGACCGGCAAGCCCAACGCCGCGAAGGATCGCGAGCAGTGGACTCAGCTCATGCCGGTGATCCAGCAAACTATTGCGCAGATCTTCGAGCTGCAGGCGCTGGGCGATCTGCGGCTGGCGGATATTCAGCGCAAGCTGATGAAGGAAACGCTGCGCCGATTCGATGAACGGCTCGATCTTGACGAATTCCTGGGGCCGGAGAGCGAGGAAGGGCAGGCGCAGCAACAGCAGATGGCAGCGCTGCAGCAGGAGGTGGCCGAGCTTCGGGCTCAGCTTGAACAGGCAGCCGCCCAGGCCGCGGAAGTCGACACGCAAAAGATGCAGGCCGAGCAAGTGGCGGTCGAGGACAGGCAGCACGAACGCGGCCTGCGCGAGCGCGAGTTCGAGGACCGTCGACAGGAGCGGCAATCAACGCAGCAGCGGGCGCAGGGCGAAGATCGCAAGCGAGCCGCGACGCAGGCTGGGGAGGCGCAGGCCAAGGCCGGGATCACGCGCGAGCAGTGGGACCGCGAAGACCAGCGATCGCAGGCGCAGCGCACCCACGAGAAGGGCATGAAAGGGCAGGAAGAACTGCTGGCCAAGCTGCAGCAGCAGATCGACGAATACGCGCAGGCCAAGGAAACACCTGACGCAGGCGACGACGAGGCGGCCGAAGGCGGCCTGCGCGAAGTGCTGGCGCAACTGGCGCAAGCGATGCAGGCGGACGCCACCGAGAAGCGCGCGACACGCGAAGCCGTCATGGCGCATCTCGCGGGCAAGAAACAACCGCCGACACAACCGAGGGCGCAGTAATGCCGACTCCTACATTTTTTCATTCGTTCGCGCGTGACATCGCCAACGGCACGATCGATCTCGACACGCACGCATTCAAGGCCGTGCTGAGCCTTACCGCCCCCACCGTGGGCACCAACGAGGTGCTGGCTGATCTCACGCAGATCGCCAACGGCAACGGCTACACGACTGGCGGCGTTGCGCTCGCGAGTGTGACTTACGCCGAGACGGGCGCGGGAACCGGCATTTGGCAATGGACCTGTGCGGATTTTTCATGGACCGCATCGCCCGCCGACATGGCGCCATTCCGGTATGTGTCGATCTACTGCGACACGCCGACATCGCCGGCTGATCCCCTCGTGGCGGTGCTTGATTATGGATCGTCGCTCACGGTTCCCAACGGGTCGACATTCACGGTAGACGTGGGCGCAAGCGGAGTGCTCAGGGCTCAGGGCACGCCATGATCTGGACGTTGAGCGCCACCGAGTCGGTTGCTGTGGGCGCGCTGTAGATGCTCATCCTACCGCCGTTCTATTTCGCGTACTGCACGGACAACCAGCCGGCAACGCCCAGCGCCAGCGCGCACGGCACGGCTTGTACTCCGGGCTTCCTCAGTGCGGACGGCACGGCTGTTTCGTTGATCACGGCTATCGCGCACGACGTGCACAACCTTGCGATACTCGTTAGCGATGTGACGGCTATTGGAGCGGCGCAATACACTTTGATGGATATCCTGGTAGATCCGGCAGGCGGATCTTCATGGACATCGTTTATAGACGATCTGGTGGTGGGGTTCGTTGCGGCCGCGCCTCAGCGCGTGACTTACAATTTCCCGATCTTCATCCCGGCAGGGTCGAGCATCGGCGTCAGGATGCGGACATCACATACCACAGCGACTGCCTCGCGGGTGTCAATCTGGGCATCCGGCGAGCCATCACGGCCGGATGCATGGTGGTGCGGGCAAGGGGTCGAGACGCTTGGGGTAACAGCGGGCACTAGTCGCGGCACTAGTATCGCGATTGGCGCATCTAGTGCCTGGGGGGCGTGGGCGTCAATCGGATCGCCAACGACTCGCCGGTATGGAGCCATTGAACTAGGCGATAACGGATCTGATTCCTCGGCGCTTTCGGCGACCACTCACATGCAAGTTGGTTTCAGTTCAACCGTTTTGCCCGGTTTCCCGCTTGTGATGCGCGCGATGGCTACTAACGAGTCCGGCACCAACTATAAAGCAGGCGGTCCCATTTGGTGTGACATCGCCAGCGGCACGCAAATGCAAGCGCGAGTCAAAAGCAGCGGGACCGCCGAAAACTACGACATTGCATTGTACGGGGTCTATTGATGGCCATTAGCGAAGCATTTTCCGGCACCGAAACCGTAAGCACCACCGAATGGAGCCTGACCACGGATACCGCTGGCCCGGATTCTGAAACGTCTGACGGTGTGTTTCAGATTTATCTTGATCTGAATGCGCTTGCCGTCGGCGACGTGTTCGAGTTCCGCGTTTACGAAAAAGTAATCGCCGCCAGCACGCAACGCCTGGTCTACGTGGCAACGTTTAATGGTTTGCAAGCACAGCCGAACTGGGTCAGCCCATCACTGATCTTGTTGCACGGATGGGATGCAACGCTCGACAAACTCACAGGAACAGATCGATCCATTGATTGGTCAATTCGGAAGGTTGCATAACATGGCCGAATATAAAGAGATTGCGATCACCGGCACACGCTGGACACGCACTAACAAAATCGTAATCAGCATTGATGCGAAAGGCGCGGCGGTGGTGCGCTTCTATGAAGAGGAAATTACGGAGCTGTCAGACGGCACGATCACAAACCGGCCGACGGAAACGCTGCCGGCTGATATCGATGCGGGACTGGTGGCCGCACTGATCGCCAAGTACCGGCAAGTCGCTGACGAGCGCGACAGCCGACCGCCGACGGCTGAGGCGATTTCGCTGCCGTGAGCTGGCTATTCGGCCCGCTACTCCCGGCATCCGCTGATCTGCAAGCGGCTGGCGGCGTCACGCTGACCCTCGACGTCGGATCACTGACGTTCACCGGCCAGGCTTTGAATTTCGCGCTGAGCACGCCAGTCGACGTCGGCGCACTGACGTTCACCGGCCAGAACATCGGCCTATCACTCGCGACCGTCATGCCAGTCGACGTCGGTGCGCTGACGTTCACCGGGCAAAGCATCGCCTTCGCCATCTCCACGCCGCTCGATGTCGGCGCACTCGCCTTCGCCGGCCAGAATATCGGCCTGGGCGTGGCGACCGTCCTGGTGCTCGATGCTGGCGCGCTGGCGTTCACGGGCCAACAGATCAACTTTGCGGTCACGACCTCGCTCGGTGTCGGCGCACTCGCCTTCGCCGGCCAGAATATCGGCCTGGGCGTGGCGCTACCGCTTGACGCCACCACGAAAAACGACGGCGGCGGCTTTCACGGCCGCGCCATTAGCGATCCGCGCCACCCGTACTGGCGCAACAGAATCGAGGAGCAGGAGTCGGAGCCGGAGCCGGAGCCGCTCCCGCCCCCGATCGCCAAGCAGCGCCGCGCCGCTCGCCCTGCCCGCGCCATCCCCCCCGATGGCGCAAGCATCGCGAGGGCGCTGCTTGGCGTTACTTCCTCTCCCCCAGTAGCCGCCAATCAAGATCCGGCCGAGGGGGGAAGGGCCGTCAAGAGATCTGGCGCTGGCCTGTCACGCAGCATCGACCCAACGGACGACGAAGAGATGCTGCTTTTACTGCTGTTGGACTGAGGAGATCACCATGTTTATTCCCCATTACCCGCTGCTCGGCCCCGACGACGATGTCGGCTCCGCGCCGGATCTTGGTCTCGGCGACGACCACGAGGATCCCGCCGGCCACCCAGATGCGGCCCCGGATCCCGTCAACGACGACGGGGCGTCGTCTCAGCCATCGCCACCGCCACCGCCTGAGACAGCCGAGGAGGCCGTGATTAAGGCCCTGGGCGTGAAGGAGGAGCCGCCGTCGGAGCCCACCCCGCCAGCGGACAGCAAGCCGGCAATCGACGAGATGTACCAGATCCCGCGCGGCCTAAACGGCGAGGCGCGCGCGAAGTTCAAGGCGCTTTCAGATCATGCGCGCGAAGTAGATCAGCAGTACCAGCAGCAGACCCAGACGCATGCACAGGTGCAGCAGAAGCTCGACGGCTTCGAGAACATCCTGCGCGACGCCGGCGCGACCGCCGAGACCATGAATGCGCACCTGCAATACATCAAGGCGTGTTCAAGCGGAGATCTCGAAGGCGCGCTGGCCTTCATCGACGCCGAACGGCAAGCCATTGCGCGCGCCCTCGGGCGCCCGGTGGACGGGGTCGATGTGTTGGGGGATTTCCCCGATCTGCGCAGCAAGGTCGACGGCCTGTCGCTGAGCGAAGAGGACGCAAACGAGATCGCGCGCATGCGCCGGCAAGCCGGTCGCAACGAGCATGACCAGCAGCAGCGAGCTGCCCAGCAGCAGCAGCAGCAGCATTACGCGGCGCACGAGGCGCGGGTGACCGACGCGCGTAGCGCGGTCAGTCAGTGGGTGGAGGAGCAGTCAAAATCTCTGGATTGGGCGGTGCTTGAACCCGCGATCGTTTCCTACATCACCAACGCACAGCAAACACTGAGGGAACTGGACCCATCAGGGTGGTTGCCAGCAATCAAGGCGCACTATGCTTCGCTCGCGTCGATGGCGTCACGCCCGCAAGGGGTGCCGCGATCCAGTGAGCCGCGACCGCTTCGGCCGCAAGGCGCGGGAGGCGTTCCGAACACGCTGCCCGCCACGGCGGAAGAGGCGGTCATGTTGCGGCTCAAAATGCGCAAATAGGTAGATCAGCGGTTCGCCACCGCCGAAGGCCACCCAGCGACAACGTGGCCGGCTCCGTGATGTAGCAATCACGGATCCGTCAGGCAGAAACAGCCTCGCCAACTGAAGCGATTTAACACCGTTTCAATTGACGAGGATCTTCCGATGCCATTTACCGATCAGGAAATTCAGGAGGCCGGCGTCGCCGTCCTCGACCACTACCTGCGCAACAAGCCGATCGATCAGATCGACACCGAACGGGTGCTGCTCAAGTGCCTGATGCCGTCAAAGAAAGAAGTGCCGGCGGCCAAGCAGTTCATCACTGAGCAGCTGCGCGACAAGTACCAGTCTAACTTCCAGTGGTTCAACGGCTCGCAGGTCGTCACCTACAACCGCCGCCAGACCATCCAGCAAACAAACTTCCCGTGGCGATCGGCGCACGACGGCGTCAGCATCGATGAGGATCGGTTGGTTCAGCACGGGATCACAGTCACCGACGGCGGCCCAGGCGGCATGGCGTCAGGCGCGGAAGTGACCGTCCTTACCAGCCTGCTCGAAGAACAGATGGAAGTTTTGCGGCTGGGCTTCGAGGAGCGCTTCAGCAAATTCCTGCACCTCGACGGCACGTCCTCGACGGACGCGATCGCGGGCCTCGATCTGCTCGTGGCGACCGCGCCAACTTCCGGCACCGTGGGCGGCATCTCTCGCGTTAGCAACGTGTGGTGGCGCAATCAGGCCGCGACCGGCGCGACAGTCACGACTACCACCGGCACCATTCTGAACGTGATGGAGACGATTTATCGCGCATGCGTGCGCAATGGCGGGCGCCCGAACAAAATCATCATGGGCTCCGACTTTTACGACGGGTTCCGCAACTTCATGCTGAACACCTATGGCCGCATGGACTACGGGCAGGCCGGCTTCAAGCGCGTTGCAGGCGGAACGGAGATGGTGACTTTCCACGGCATCGAGTGCGAATGGGCGCCCGAATTCTCCGAACTCGATGCTGAGTTCGGCGGATCTCCCACGTGGGAGAAACGCTGCTACATGCTCAGCGTAGGGGGCAACCTCAAGCTGCGCCCAATGAAGGGCCACGACATGATCACCCGCAAGCCGCCGCGCCCGTACGACCGATACGAATACTACTGGGCCATCACCTGGCGCGGTGCCGTCACGATCAACCGATCGAGCGCTCACGCAATGGTCTCGATTGCCTGAGCGACGTTTACGGCGGGGCTTCGGCCCCGCCTTCCCCCACATTGAGGAGGACTGCATGAACGAGCCTAGAGGCGGCCAAACGCCGACCGAGATCACTACGAAAAGCGCGCCACCAAAGCGAACGCGCCCACTGTCGCGCGACGAGCTCAGGGGCCTGCACATTCTGCCCACGCGCGTGCTCGTGCACGTGATGCGCGGCATTGCCGAGACGGCTGCAAAGATCGTGTATGAGCACGAGGTAGACGTGTTGCGCGAAGTGCACGGCGACGCCAACGTATCAGTCGTTGCTGATCCGCTTGAACACAACATCCTGATCGCAGATCTTCAGACGCTCGACGCGGCGCGGAGTGAGGCGCGCAGGCTGGCGAAGCAGGGTCAGCAAGTCAACGTACTGTACACGCACGCGCTGCACCCAATGCGCTTCGACGCTGAGGACGAGACGAACGGCAAAGGCGCCGGCCAGTGGCGGCCGGATCCGGTATATCTCGGCGATGAGATGAATCGCCTGCGCGCGATCTACGGGATGCACCACGAGAAGGCCGAGTCGTTCGCCGACGTGGTCTACCCGCACGAAGCGAACCTGTTGGAGGCGGCAGGCGGTCGCTTCGTGGCGGCGGAACAGTCGGCAAATGCCGCTTAACAGAACCCTGGGGGAGCTCCGGGGCGAGCTTACCGCTCGTCTCGGATTCGGCAGCGCGGGCGTGAATAACGGCCAGCTGATTCCGATTGTGAACAACTTCCTGTTCAGCTCGCAGACGCAGATGTACTGGGGGTTCGATTGGCGCGCACTGCGCGCGTGGGTCATCAAGACGGTGGGCGCGAATCAGGTCAACGTGGATTTCCCAGTCGAGATCAACGCTGATCGCGTCGACTGGATCTCCATGAAATACAGCAACGCGTGGCTGCCGCCGATGGAGCGCGGGATCAGCGCAGAGATGTACACCAGCCAGGATCGCGCCAGCGTCCCGACGCATTGGGACATGAACAGCGCCAGCGGATCTCAGCAGATCGAGTTCTGGCCGATGACCGACACGACCTACCAGTATCGCGTGTTCGGCATGGCGCCGCTGACGCGCTTCACGCAGGACGGGGACCGCAGCACCATCGACGGCGATCTAGTCGTGCTCCACGCACTAGGCGCCGCCAAACTGCATTACAAGCACCCTGACGCCGAGTATTACATTCGGCAGCTAATGGATCTGATGGACGCCCAGAAAAGCAACAATTGGGCGAAACGTGTGTTTCGCAAGGGCGACGACGCGGGCAGCTGGCTGCCTAAGCCGCTTCTCGTCGGCCGCGACATTTGAAGGAGATTGCCGTGACTCGCAAACTTTACCTGCCCCTGATTCTTGCCCTGCTCGCGCCGCCCTCGTGGGCGATCGACATAGGCCGCATGCCGGACGGCAACGCATACAACGCAGCGCTCGGCGCGCTGGAAGTGGCGAACGGTGGCACACCTTACTACGGGGCCAACGTCGCGGCCGGCAGCGTGCAAGTGACGAGCGGGCCGTCTCGGCTAGTGCGCACAATGTGGAACGGCAGCACCACGGCGGTGGTGTCGTTTTTCGATGATAGCGACGGAACGTGCAACACGCTCCCGAGGACGCCGCCCTTCACCGTGCCAAGCCTTACGGTGGTCACTGTTATCGAGCTCGGCATGGATTTCGCTAACGGCATCTGCATGTTGGTGGCGACAGCTTCGGACGCGGAGATCGCGGTGGTGTCGGCCCCGTGAAAACGCCTACCAGGCTATTGGCTTTCGCTGTCGCGATACTGCTCGCGCCCGCTTTCGCTGTCGCGGCAACGTGGTATGTCGACTGCTCGGCGGCAACGGACGGGAACGGCACGGCGTGCAGTACGCCCATGAACACGACCACGTCGCTCAACTGGACCACTATCGGCGCCGGCGATGATGATATCTACCTGCGCGCAGTGGTCTGCGACGCGACGAAACTGCACGCGTCAGGCTTTCCCACGGGAGTAAACGTTGCCGGGATCCAGGCCGATCCGATCGTGGTTCGGTCCTACACCGATCCCGCCACCTGCGCGCCGATCGAGCAGCCAACCCCGGATCAAATGGTTCACTTCAGAAGCGACGGCACCGTCAGGACCGATCTGGTGGCGCTGTTCGGAACGGTCGCTTGGTGGGACATCAAGGGCATTCGCTGCTCGGGCTCATCCAACGCGCTGGGACGCGGCTGCATCACCGTGGGGAGCAACGGCGCCTCCCTGCCGTCGAACATCAAGATCAGTTACTCAATGGTCGAGATGGGCGACAACAGGCAGACCAACCCGACCGGCATCATGGTAACCGGCAACGGCAGTGGGGGTTATTCGCCGCTGAGCATCACGCTCGACAACATCACGATCCGCGACATGGGCGGCGGCTCGGCAACAGGCTTGTTTCTGAGCAACGCCGACGGCGTGACGCTGACCAATTCAACTATTACCGGCATCGCCGCGGCGGGCGCCGGGGTGGCGTCCGGGATACTGATACAGACTTCAACACAGGCGCACAGGGTCTCGGGCGGGCACAACATTACCGGCAACACGATCACCAACAACATGAACGGCATTCGGTATGCGCCGTTCGGGGCGGACGCCGGCGACTTTTCTAACCTGCAGTTAGTGAATATCACTAACAACATCTTGAGCGACAACCAGTCACCGATCTCGATGATATCCCCGCTGCGACTGAGCCGCATCGCCAACAACATCATTGACCGCGCCGGGCAAGATTTACCCGTCAGCGCCCTATCGAACGGCGCAATCTACATGCTCGCCGACTCGGCCTCGGTGCTTGGGTCTTCAGACCTGGGCGGCACCGTGCTCGAAGGCAATCTCATGCGCAACAGTGCACGCTTCGCGCTTTGGCTGGCGGGCGTTTCTAACGTAGTGGCGCGCGGGAATGTGATCGTTGGCTGCGGGCAGCGCAGCAAGCTGAACACATATGGCCGATGCATTGAGATCACCAAGGGCATCGCGTTTGCCAATGTCAACGCATCCCTCACGCTGTCGGCGCTGTCTGGCGCCGGCGTCACGGCCACGGCCGGCGGGGCAACCTTCGTTTCGACTGACCTCGGCAAGTCCATTCTTGGCTACCCTGACAACGCGGGCATGTGCAAGGTGGTGGGGTTCACCTCATCGACTGTTGTCACGTGCAACGTGTTGGTCCCGTTCCTGAGCTTAACGGCAGTCGCCAACGCGTGGCGCTATGGTGGCGTGGCTCATGATCTGACCATAGACCGCAATTTCGTCTCGGGCGCCTCCGGATCTCAATACGCGACGGCGCCAGGCACCGAAGGGGTGGGCATCGGGCTCGATGACGGAACCGCCAGAACGCTTGTGCGCGGAAACACGATCTACGGCAACGAGTGGCAAGGCATTCAGGTCAATGCCGGCCCTGGCAACGTGATCAGCGGCAACACGATCTGGGGCAACGGCACGGCGCCGCTGGAGGGCGCTGGCTCGCTGACGCCCGACAGCATTCGGCGCGCCGGCATCCTGACAAACGTGGGCGTGACGATCAGCAACAACACAATTGACTGCAGCGGGCGCGCGGTCTATGGCATCGCGTCCGAAAACACGACGACGTCACCCGCGACGGCGGCCAACGGCGGGGTCGTCACGGTCACCGGCAACGTGATCGAGAATTGCGGCCTGACCGCCCTGTTGCTGAACGAGAACGACATCGCGAGCGGGAACCTGTTCTGGAAAAACGGCAGGGATTACGCGTGGATGAGTCAGCTTTCTTTCTCAAGCTCGCCGGCGCCCGCCAACCTAACCACGCAGGCGCTAGACGTCGCGTCCGTCACCGGCATCGATCCGCAACTAGACAGTCTCGGACAGCCCACGTCCACCAGCTCGCCTGTGTGCGGCGTTGGCGCGCCCGCGTTCGGCCTCGACGCCAACGGCCGGCGCTTCGCCGGGCGCAAAGTGATAGGCGGCTTCGTGTGCCCGACCTTTTCGACCCAGTGACGCAATGGCAGATCAGAAACGCACAGATCTCCGATCCGCGATCGGGCGCAGAGAGACCGATTTTGAGCTGCCGGCGCTGCGGTTGCAGTACGCCGACCTGATGAAACTGGTTACAGAGATGCGGCTGCGCCTGCACCGGGCGGAGCTGAAAATAGACGAGCTGGATCTGATATTGGAGAAACTGTTGTGAGCGAAACGAAGTCTGGCGGGCTGATGGCGGCGTTCAAGGAACCACGCGTGCAGGCGATTGCGGCAGCGGCCTATCCGCTCATCGCGCTGGGCGTCGGCTGGGCCACCGTGACGACCACTCTCAATTCTCACGCGCAGGATATTCGCGATCTCAAACAATCAGGCGTGTCGCTGTACACGCTGGCCGCCAACGTGAGCGCGATCAAGGAAGGGCTGTCGGATCTGAAGCTGCTGACCAAAGACAACTACGAAGAGCTGCATGCGCTGGTGACAGATATTCAGCGCCAGATCTACGCGCAGCGATCGAGCCCGACCGCGATGCCGGCGTCCGTGACATCCTCCTATGAGCAGGGGAAGGCGGGTAACTGATGACGCAGATCGTCTTCGACAAGTTCAGCAGCGGGCTCGATCGGCGGAAGTCACGCGACACCGCCGGCGCTGACGCGCTTTACCAGCTGAAAAATGCGCAGGTGACTGCCGGGCACGAACTGTCTAAGCGCTCGTGCGCGGCCCTACAGGACACGCTTGAAGCGGGGACTGTCGCGCTGCGCTCGGGGCTCGGGAAGCTGAACGTGTTCACCTCGTCGTTTGCTGTCGCGGTAGGCAATCCGGCCTATCGGGTATGTTTCGTGCCGCATCCAACCAGCACCATTCGCACGCTGTCGAAGGTGCACAGCGTGGAGGCGTTCAGGGGTTACCTGTATGCCGCCTGCGAGTATGACGACGGCAGCGTGTTTCATCACTACCTTGACGCCGGCAGCGCCAGCGCGACGCCCAGGTTTGCATCCCCGAAGTGGATCGCGTTGACCGCCTACGCCACGACATCGCCTCACTTCGTTACTCCCATCACGCCGAACGGCTGGCGCTACCAGTGCACAACTGGCGGCACGAGCGCAGCCGGCGAGCCGACGTGGCCGACGACGCTGGACGCTACCGTCGTTGATGGAACAGTGACGTGGACATGCCGATCGTTTCGCGTGGTAGACGCCAACTGTCCGAACACGAAAAGCATCGCCAAGGGCGGGCTCGGCAAGATATTCGCCATTGCCGGCGAAGTCGTGCGCTTCTGCGCGGGCGCCGCCGGACGCGACTGGACGACCGCGTCTGACGCCGGGTTCCTGGCCACCGGCACTCACCAGGACGACAGCAGCGACGCGCTGGCGGTGGGCCTGTTCAAGTCGATTCTGGCGGTCTACTTCGCCGATGCAATCCAGCTTTGGACGCTCGATCCAGATCCAGCAAAGATCGTGCTTCGCGACATCATCTCCAACACCGGCACGCGCTTCCCGCGATCGCCCGGGCAGGTATCACAGGACACGCTGTATCTGAGCGACAACGGGTTCCGCTCGCTTCAGCTGTCGGAGAACTTCGATCAGCTGCAGGACAACGACCTAGGCGCCCCGGTCGACTCGCTCGTGAAGCCGCTGATCATCGACGGGCTGGCTCCTTATAGCGAATGGTATCCCCAGGCCGGTCAGTTCTGGTGTGTGCTCGGCGAAACCGTGTGGGCGTTCACTTATTCGCGCACATCGAAGGTCAACGCATGGAGCGAATTACGCTTCCCGTGGGCCGTGGATGATATGACGGTGCTCAACGGGAAGCTGTATGCGCGCCAGGGTAACGACGTGTATCTAGTCGACGAGAACGCCCACCAGGACGGGACAGAGCCGCCCGAGGTCATCATTGAATTTCCCTTCCTTGATTTCAAAGCGCCCGGCGACCTGAAGATCATTCAAGGCATGGATTTTTCCGGTGCCGGCACGTGTGAGATCAGTTTCAAATATCGATCGGTCGACATCGCCGGGAATCTGACCGAAGGCGAAACGGATCCGCTGACCGTCACGGGCAACACAATGCCCGGCGTCATGACGCCGGTAGAACTGTGCGTCGTCGCGCTCGCGCCCCGCATCCGACACAAGGCCAACGAAGCGTTCAGGCTTTCGCGCCTGGCCTTCTACTACGAAACCCTGGGAGCGCTTTAAAATGGCAGCAATCGGCCCCGGTGGCGCGCAATTCGGCGCAGGCGGCGGTGGCGGCGCGCGTTATGACCATACCGCGGTCGGCGCCGGCCTTTGGTCCATCGGCATAGATCCAAGCGACCACGCGACCGCTCAGGCGTGGTACAGCTCGCAGCCGGCCAAGGTTCGCGCGGAGGTCGACGGCTACTGGAAAAACAACAAGCGCTCAGGCAACGCCGCTTATGACGCGGCTATGGCCGTCGATTGGCGGCAACGCGACATCGCCCGCAAAATCAAGCTGCCCCCGAAAATGTTCGGCGCGCTGGACGGCATCTTGAAGCCGGCGCTGACGTTGGCGGCAGGCGCGGTCAATCCGTTCCTGGGAGCCGCGGTCGGCGGCGGGCTGGGCGCATCCAACGACGGCGGCATCATTGGCGGCCTTACGGGCGCTGCAGGCGGCTACCTGGGCGGTGCCGCCATCGCGAAAGGGGGCGGCATCGGCAACATTGCCAAAAACGTAGGCAATTTCGGGAAGCGCTTGGTGACGAACCCGGGCCAAACGATCGGCGGCGCGGCGTCCAAGCTGTTCGGCAGCGCTGCGCCCGCTGCAGGCGCTGCAGGCGCGGCAGGCGCGGCAGGCGCGGCAAGCAGCCCGTTCATATCAGCGTTGATTTCGGCGACCCCGCAGCTGGCGGGTGCCGCACTGTCCTACCTCGGCAGCGCCAAGGATCAGGATCCCTACCAGCGGGAATTGAACGCCGCACGCACTGCGCAGGCGCAGCGGCAGCAATCACTTACGAGAAACACCGCGCAGGTGGGCGCGGCGTTCGGCAGCAATGATGACTATTACAAGCGCGTGCGCTCAGGGGTGTTCGACTACCAGAAAAACAGCCTGGACACGGAGCGGGACAAGCAGTCGCGAGAGCTCAAGTTCGAGCTGGCGCGGCGCGGGCATCTGGGCGGCTCGGCTGAAATTGACGCGGTGGGCGACCTGTCCCGCCTCTACAGCGAGGGCCTGCTGAATGCCGGATCCCTGGCCGACGGCACCGTCAACAGCGTACGGAGCAGCGATGAGAGGGCAAAGAATCAGGCGCAGCGCGACGTGCTTTTAGACATCGACGCGAACACCGCCATTCAGGGCGGCGTCAATCAGGCCCAGCTCGCGTCGCAGCAGGCGCTCGACAGCGCGAAGGGGCAGAACCTCGGGGATGTGTTCGGCGGCCTTGGCTACCTCTACCAGCAGGGCCAGGCAAAGAAAGAACGCACTCGCGCCAACGTCGACTACGCCGCTCGAAGGGGCAGCACCGTCGGCCCCGCGTCCAGCAACTCAGGCACAATTCGGCGGGCATAAACCATGAGCGACATTCTCAACGCGCTGCTTGCCGCCGGGCTCACCGGCGCGGGTTACGCCGTCAAGAACAGGGCCGAGAGCAAGGCCGCGAAGGAGCGCTCGGCCATTCTGCGGCAGATGGAAGCGCTTAGCAGCGGCGCCACAAATAAGCAGCTGGCCATCACGCAGCAGCAGGCGCAGACCTACGCGCCGGCGCAGCGTCTTCCGGCACTGGATCAGATCGAGGGCCGCAACGTGCAGCGGCTACAGCAGGATCTCATCGGCCCTGGCACAGCGGTCGACGGCCCGGTCTACGGCGGCAAGGTGAGCGATGCCTACGTTCAAGGCAAAGCGCAGCGCGTGGCAGCAGATCTGGGTTACTCGACGCGGCTCGCGTCGCTCATGGGGCGCGTGCAGGCGCCGGCGGATCTCGCGCTGCAGCAGGGTTACGCGGGCGCTGACGCGGCGACCTCGCGCGCCGGAATTCGCGCCAACCTGCATGGAGATCTGGATGTGGAAAATCTGGCGCTGAGTGCGGCTGAGCCGAACGGCGGGATACTGCAGGCGGGCGACTTCCTGCAGGGCGCCGGACTGGCCGTGGGCACTCCCCGCGGTGACGTCGGTTTCGGCGCCCCCGCCCCCGCGCCAGCCACTGGGGGCGCGTCCTCGATCCCCGCGGGGGCTCCCCCCGTGCTGCGCAACCGGATGGCAAACGCCGTCCCGGGCCGCGCGTCGGGCGTCAACCGGAGCTCGCAGAATGCCATGCTCAAGCGCAGCTCAGCGGCGCCCGGCATGCCGCGTCCGGGCACCGCGGCTTATTGGGCCGGCCGATGAGATTCCGCACCTACCAGAACGCGCGCCCAGGCATCAGTCAGATGCTGGGCGCGATGGCCGCGCCTGGCGGCAAGGTTTACGGCGATCAAATGCGGGATCTGGCCTACGTCGATGGCACGCAGGCGAACGCGCGGCACGCCGACAGCGAGACGGCCCTCAACCAGCAAACGCAGGGCGCGCGCGACTCGGTGCTTGGTGCGCTGCAGGGGGTGCCGCTGCCCCAGGGGCTGTCCCCGGATCTCGTCTCGTCGATGTTTGTGGGCAGCGCAAATCCGAATTTTCGCGACTTCACTCAAGGCATGGTCGACATGGGCGGCACCGAAGCCCAGCGCGGGGCGCTGGATGCGGCGGGGCGTGGCGACACCGACTCGCTCAATCGCTTCAGTGTGGCCAGCAAGCCTGGCGCCGTGTACGAGCCCTACAACGTCAACGAGACCGCGAGCTACAACGCCGCCACCGGCGCGGGGCAATTCACGCCGGGGCACCAGGCGCAGGTGACCGCGCGCAATGCGGCGGCCAACGCGAGCAATGCCGCGGCGGGTAACAGCGCAGCGGGCGCGCGCGCGAACGACGCACTAGCCGATCAACGGGGCCGCGTTACGCTGGCGCCGGGGCACTCGCTATACCTGCCAGAGCAGGAGAGGGTGGCGACGGCGCCGGGCATCGTTGGCAAGATGCAGGACGGGCGCCCGGTGGTGCAGAACCCGGATCAGACGATCAGCACGCATCGCATGGCGACCGTCAGTGGGGATCCCCGGCTGAACGGCGGTCGCGCGACGCTTGTGCCCACGATGAAGGATGGCCGCCGGCTGACCGTGGATCAGGCGCTTGAAGGCGTCGTCATGGCGGGCGGCAAGGATCCCACGACAGGCCAGCCGCTGCGCTCATACGCAAGCCCCGATGAGGCGGAAGTCGACTACGCCTTACGCCAACACCCAAAGATCGATCGCGAGGCTTCGTGGGTGCAGCGCCAATACCAAGAGAAGGCTGGCGACCGCGTCAGAAATACCTTCAATCAGGCCGTCACCGCCCCCATGACGCCGCAGCAGCAGGGCGCTGGCGGGGCGGGCGGGGCGGGCAGCAGCATCGCGCCGAACGCACAATTGATGTCCATGTTCGCCGTCCCGGCCGTCAACGAAGATGGCACCCCGGCGTATAACCCGTTGACGGGCGCGCAAGCGGTTGATCCCGGAAAGACGGCAGCCGCCAAGACGGCGTTCATTCGCTGGTACGCGAACAATGAGGCGCGGTTCGCGAGCGTCAACGAGGCGGCCATCGCTTACATCTCGGAAGGCCACGGAGCTCCGTCAGGGCAAGCAGGGCCACCGCCGGGCGCGCCAACCTCTAAGAACCCGAAGACGGGCGAACGCTCCTATTATGACGGCAGGGCGTGGGTGAAATACTGATGGCCGGCATCCCGCCGCCCCCGCCCGGGTTCGTGCTTGACGCACCGCCCGCGCGCAGCAGGGCGAGGCCCATTCCGCCGCCCCCGCCGGGGTTCGAGCTTGATCCGCCTGAATGGGGCGATCTGTCGCTGCCCACGCGCGCTGCGGCTGGTGGCGCTGGCATGGTGGGCGGCGCCGTGCAAGGGCTGGGCGAGTTTTTCAGAAGCCCCGGGGCGTCAGCCGCCGGCGCCGGGATGGTCGAGTCTGCGGCGATATGGCGCGACGAGGCGAATCAGAGGATCGCCAACACATCGCCGAGCTTCCTGCAGAAAGGTGGCATGATCGCCGCAGAATCGTCGCTGCCGATGCTCGCCAGCATGGGCGGCGGATTCGCGGCGCCGCTGAAGGCCGGGAAGTACGTGTCACCGATTATCGCCGCGTTGACGTCCGGCGCCACCGACTACGGCCAGGGCCGCGCAGAAGGGCTTTCCCCTGACAATGCCGGGGATCGCGCGCTGGGCACTGGCATTATCGAGGGCCTGACCGAATTCCTGCCGTCCAAATACATTTTTGACCCCCAGACCGGCAGCATGGTCGCGCGCGTGCTGAAGGGCATCGGCACCGACGTGGCCGGCGAGCAGGTCGCAACTGCCGGACAGGGGGCGCTCGCGACGACATTCGGCCAGCAGGATCCGATGCGCCCAGGGCAAGCGCTTTCGCTCGGGAACTATGCCGCCGAACAGCTCCCCCGCGAAGCCGTGGATACGCTGGCGGCGTCCGTGTTCATGGCTCCCCTGACGGGCGGCGCCACGCTGTTGAACCCGCCGCCGCCGGACAAGAAGGGCCTGGGCGACGCGAACGCGAGGCTGAATATCGCCAACGCCATTGACGCGCTGCGGCCGGCCTACGAAAAGGGATCCCGCGCCTTCGATCCCGACATGATCGCCGAAGGTAATGCGGGCTTGGCGGACCCCGGCATTGCCGTCGAGCAGCTGCCGATACAGGACATCGAGGCGGCCCCCGCGCCGGCGGAGCGTCAGCAGTCCGTAGACGAAGCCCTCGTCGACATGGCGGCGCAGATCAGGGATCTGCAGCAACGGCCCTCGTCAAATATCGACGTCGAGAATCAGCAATTTCCGGTGCAGCACGTGGAAGCCGCGCCCCCGCCGCCGCAGGTGCCGGAGCAGCCATTCCCGCCGGCGCCTACGGCCGGCGGCATCGATGTGCAGCAGCTGCCGGTACAGGACGTCGAGGCCGCGCCCGCGCCGCTGAACGCGGACGTGGTTCAGGGCGAGAATGTCGAAGCCCCGCCGATCCCCCCGCCCAACCCCATCGAGGCCGCAGTCGACGAGATTGCCGCACAGATGCGCCCGCCGCTGCAGGTCGAGAATTTAGAGCCCACCGAGATCAACGCGGCCCGCGCAACGGAGCCCAATGACAGCATCGGCGCTGCGTTCGGCCAGATGGACGCAGCCGAGATCGAAGGCGCCCCGCGCCTGTCACGCAACGGCAGGCCACAGAATCGGCGCGGCGCGGATCCCGGGAAGCTGCAAACAGCCTTTGACGCGATAACCTCCCGCCTCAAAGGTGCGGCCAAGGTCCGCGTCGTGCCGACCCTCAACGAGCTGCCCGCCGCCGTGCGGCAGAAGATGACGGAGGAGGACGCTAAAGGCGTCGACGGCGTCTACTACGAGGGCGAAGTGTGGATGGTGGCTGATGAGCTGCCGTCGCCTGAGCGGGCGGCACAGGTCTATTTTCACGAGACGGTCGGCCATCACGGGCTGCGCGGCCTGTTCAATGTCGGAGGATCTGCAGAAGGCGAGGCCGCCTTTAACAAACTGCTGGACGACGTTGTCGCGGCGTATCGTGCCGGCAAGTTCGACAAGTGGTTCGAGGGGCGCCAGCGCGAGTACCTTGATCTGCACATCGACGAGTTCCCGACCGAGCGCGAGGCGGCAGAGGAGTTTATCGCCCGATCCAGCGAGGGCGGCGCGGCCGATCCAAGCGGCTTCAGGCAGCGCCTGCGGATCATGGTGACACAAGCCCTGCGCCGCACCCCGGGGCTGGGCCGCCACTTTCAGAACGTCACGAAGGCCGAGATAGACGAGCTCATCGCGCGCTCGCGACGCTTCGTCGAACAAGGGGCGCCGGCCCGCACCGAATTCCGGGGATCACGCTTCGCCCGCAACCTGCCGGGCGATGTTCGCTACTCGCGGCGCACCACCGGCAAGGCGCCAACGATTGACGGCCGGGACGATGAGCTGACGGTCGCCTTCAAGCTGCTTGCCGGGCACCCTGAATTTTTCTCTGGCGAGCCGAGCAATGAAAAGGACATGGGCGCGATCGCCGCAGACAAGCCGGGCAATCTTGCGGTGACCGAGATCCAGATGGGCGGCCAGTTCAGGCCGGCCAACACAAAGCGGTTATGGACGATCTCCGCTGAGGGAGCCAACAGCGAGGCGAGCGTAGTCGAGCAGGACCGCCCGAAAAACACGATCTTCATTGACATAAGTCAGTCTAAGAACGGCGGCGGCGGTGAGCAAATTTATCAGACGGTAGCCGAGTACGCCCACAATAACGGCAAGGTGTTTATCGGGGATCCATCCGGGCTGTCGTGGCAGGCGCAGATCCGCCGCACGGAACAGATGCTGGGCAGCGCGCTGCGCTTGGGCACCACGAAACATCTCGGGCCGCACGAGCTGCAGGAGAAGCCGGAGGTCGCGGGCGTGCGCCCCATCAACTGGATCCCGGACGACGACGCCCACAACTTTCGGGAGCTGATTCAATCATCCTACGAGACGTATAAAAGCCTCGTGCCTCAGATCGCCGACATCGGTTACAGTTTCACATCTGGAAAATTCGAGAAGCCTGATGGATCTGAATACACCGCCGATGACTTTAAGGAAACTGCAGCAGCAGTGCGGCGGGGAGCCCTCCGACCTCGCGGCGCGCTTCAGTGGCGCGCAGGCAGTGCTGACGCCCCGACAATACCGGCGGGCATTAGAAGCCTCAAGAGAACAGTGTTTGCGGCTGCCGTTCTACGCGCAAAGGCTGAGGGAAGGTGGGGAGAAATACTTGGAAGTCTTTCTCTCGCAAATGCCCCTCGGCTTCACACCGGCATGCGAGGTGCGCTACTTTCGCGTCGAGCACGAGGGGATGGACAGCGCCCGATGGGTGCAGGTGAGCGGGCCGCCGATAACCGACGACGAGATGACAGCAGCGGACTGAGCAAGCCGCGCACGGCGGCGCCGGCGGCGGGCGGGCGCCTGTCGCGGACGCTCACGTCGGGCGAGGGCGGTTTCTATTCGGCCGTGAAGGCCGCCGTCGCGGGTGCCAGCATGCGGACGGCTACCGCCGTTCAGTGGATGAACTTTCTGCGCAATTACCAGGGCCTTAAGCGCGAGGAGATCGAGTGGCTGGGCCTTGAGCAGTGGCTTCAATCAGACGACATGTTCGGGCGCGACGCCGAGATCACGCACAAGGAATGGCTCCGCCTGGTGAGCAGCGGGGAACTAGGCTACCGCCAAGGCGTTTTCTCCGTGAGGGATTGGCTTAAAGCCGAAGACATCCGCAGGGCAGATCCCAAGTACAAGGACGACGGGAAGATCACGCAGAAAGAGCTGCTGCTTTACATTGGCGCGCATGAAGTGAACATCGACGAATTGGAGCTCAGCGGAAGCGCGCCAGGGGACGACGATCCACCCCAAGTTCATACGGGCGATTGGGAAACCGAGGAACCCGATGACGACTCGCTGGATCTGGACTACTTCATGGATGACGCCACCGAGTGGGCGACAGACCGGCTTGACGAGGGCGAGGAGCTCGACGAGGAGGAGGTGAAAGAGCGCGCGCTGAAGATGGCGCGTGACGCTTACTACATGAGCGGCGACTCGCCGGCTTCCCGGACCTTCTGGTTTGAATTTCGCGGCGAGCAATACAATGGGCATCAGACTGAGTCTTACGGCGAGACGGAAGTCCGCATTGAAAATGACGACATGCGAACCCCTTTGAACGGGCACGCTGATCTCGACGAGCTCGCGTTGGAGTGGGTGCGCGAAAACGTCGCAGTCAATGACCCCGGGGAAAGCGAGGACGGCACGGCGAGGTGGAAGGAATACACGCTCAGGGGGGGCGAGGAAGGAACCTATCGCGAGCTCGTGCTTACGCTGCCCGTCGTCAACCGCACCGTGAGCTACACAAACCAAACCCACTGGCCAGACGTTGAAAATCCAGTGCTACACCTGCGCGTGTGGGACGTCATCAAGGACGGGCTGCGCTGGCTATTCGTCGAGGAGATACAGAGCGACTGGCATCAGGCGGGCCGCAAGCTCGGGTATGAGGGAGATGGATCCCATCAGCCGGCGACTGTTGCGCTGAAACGATTCGAGGAGAGCATGGAGAGGAAATACGGGGCGGGCTATAAAGTGCAGCTCACCCTGGAGGAAGCGATGGAGCTAACCCACCTGGGACGCCGCGAGAAAGAAGAGAGCCTCGACGCCGATGATGATCCCGTGGCGAACGCGCCGTTGAAGGGCTCATGGGTTCAGTTTGGGCTTAAGCGGCTGCTGAAACTCGCGGTGGATGAAGGCTACGAGGGCATAGCGTGGACCACTGGCGAGCAGCAGAACCATCGCTACAACTACGGGAGGCTGATCAACTCGATCAATTACGTCAACCGGGGTGACGGCACCTTCGACTATGTCGTCTTCGGGAAAAATGGGGCGATGCAGAGTCACACGGAGCTGCCGGTTAGCAAGCTCGTAGAGCACCTCGGCCCTGAGATGGCGCTCAAAATTCGGATGGACAAAGGCGTGCCGCTGACCGAAGAACAGAAGAAAGAAGACCGCCCCCCGGTCATCCGTTCCCGCGGGCGACGCATGGCCAGCGACTACTACACGCAGATCCCCATATTTCACACGTCCGACGAACACGCAGCGCACACCGAGGGGCAATGGCGCAAGATCCAGGGCGAAGGGCTTCTACTGAAAGGCAGCGGCCTTACCGGCTACTACAACAAGATCTTGCCGGCCGACATGAACAAATACATCAAGAAGTGGGGCGGCAAAGTAGAGCTGCGGGACATCGGGTTCGGCGCGGCGGCCGAGAATGAGGCCCGGTGGCCTGGCCAGGCCCTGGAGAACATCGGGATTCAGCCGGCGGTGCGCATAACGGACAAGATGAAGGGCGACGCGACGAAGAAACAGTCGGTGTTTTCGCGCAAACTCAAAACGTCCAACCCGGTCGTGAAAATGGCCGAAAACTTCAGCGACGGATGGCGCGCGAGGATCGGCGATCCCGCGTGGGATAAGCTCGTTGAGACGATCAAGCCCCTGCTCGCTGCCGTGAAGCTGGCCGACACCGCGCCGACTGAATTCAAGCAGCAGATGCGCGCCTTTCGCGTCGAGGTTCAGCGCGAGGGCCGCAAAATACAAGGGGTCGCGGAACAGAGCGCAGGACTGGCGCCGCAAGAGCGCCTGCTGATCTCAGACTTCATCGAACGCACGCTGGCGTCCGGAGTAGTGCCGCCGGCCGAGATCGTCAGCATCGCCACCGCCATGCGCGCGGCACTCGCTGATCAGCGCGACGAGCTCATCAGCATGCAGATGCTATCCGAAGATTCGCGCGATCGATGGGGGGATGAATACATCGCGCGCTACTACGCTAAGCACGTGATGGACAAGCCCTGGGACAAGGTGCTGCGCGCCGCGCACAAAAAAATCGACGGCAGTCACATGCGCGGCCGCGGGCTGTTTACGCCGGGCGTGAAGCGCGCGGACATGGGGCAATGGGAAGCCCTCGGCTGGGAAAGCCGTTCCGATGACGGCGTGAGCCCTACCGTCACGATGTGGCGCGACTTTACGGCGGCCGAGCGGCAGGGTATGGGCGAGATCCGCGACGGCGTGTACCGGTTTTTGCGTGGCTACCTGGAAAGCGCGCAGGACATCGCGACGGGGCACCTGTTCGCCGAGATGTCGACGGCCAGCTACACCCGCGACAACCAGCCCGCCGATGGCGACTACGTGCAGGTTCCGCTGACCACGATCGGCAAGGTGAGCGAGGGGCAGCAGTGGCAGCAAAAACGCAACCCCGCCGGGCAGTACGTGCCTGGCCGCGCCTACCGATATGGCAAGCTGGCTGGCAAATGGGTGCCGCTGGACGTTTGGGAACAGCTGGCGCCGATGTTCGAGCAACGCGGCCTGCTGGTGGGCGCCTACCTCGACGGGCTGGCTTTGTGGAAAGAAGGCAAGACGGTGCTCAACCCTGTCGTGCACTCAAACAATGTCGTCTCGAACGCCGTCGCCAGTTACTGGGCAATCGGAAGCGATGCGCTTCGCATCTCCACGTACCGCGATACGTTTGCCGACTACCGCGCCAAGGGCAAGTATTACCAGGAGGCCATCGCCAACGGCCTGTTCGGCACAGAGTATTACAGCGCCGAGATTGCGGCCCTGATGCCGACCCTTGATCACGGCACCCTGCAGGCCATCGCGAAGGGCAAGGTCAGCGGCACGCTGGCCTTCATCGCCGGCAAGATGAAGCTCGCCGAGGCGCGCGCCGCGATGCAGCGCGCCTACACCGCGGAGGATCAGTTCTACAAGCTGCTGCTTTATAGGCACATGCGCCAGAAAGGCATCAAAGAAGCCGACGCGATCGACTTCGCCGAACGCTACGTTTTCAATTACGCCAACGTCCCCAAGGGCGTGCGCGTCGCCAAGGCCACGGGCTGGCCGTTTGCCAGCTACACCTACGGGGCCATCCCGATGGTTGCCAGGACGCTGCTGCAGCATCCCGAGCGGCTGGCGGCAACCTTCGCCCTGCTGGGGGGCGTCAATTGGCTGTCCTTCACCCTGCTTGGCGACGCCGGCGACGAAGAAGGCGAACGCAAAGTCATGCCGGAATACATGCGCGGCCGGACCACGACGGGCGTGCAGAAAAACATCCGCATGCCGATGAACGCAGCAAGCGGCGCGGCCATGTATATGGACATCAGCCGCAGGATCCCCATGGGCGACCTGTTCGACATGAACAACCAGGCGGGCGGTCTCTCGCTGCCGGCCCCGATGATGCCCAACAACCCGCTGTTCACGCTTGCCGTGGGCGTGCTGGCGAACAAGGACATGTTTACCGGCTATGAGATCGTGCCGGACTACGATCAAGACTTCCCTGCGGACAAGGGCGCGGCCCTGGCCGCCTACTTCGCCCGGCAGATGATGCCCAACAATCCAGCCATCCCCGGATCCTACTCGTGGAACAAGGTCATGAACGGCATGGCGGGGACGCTCGACGCTGAGATCGGCCCGTTTAGCGGCAAGGACTACCGGGGCCGGATGCAGTCGCTGCCGCGCGCAGTCGCGGATGTGATGCTGGGGATCAAACTTCGCGAAGTCGATGTCAAGGCGGAAACGGGCCGCCTGGTCAGCAACCAGATGCGCTTAGCTCGTGACATTCAGTCCGACATGAGGCGCGCGGCCCGGGATAAGAGCTTGACGGCGAATCAGCGGGAGCGCGAGATCGGCAAATTGCAGGAAAAGATCAAGCGCGTGATCGACAAGGCCAAGGAATATCGAAAATGACACAGCCGACCGCCTACAACCCGACAGCAGACTTCAGCACGGACGCCGCCAACGCAACGAGCGGGCGAACGACCATCAACCCGACGTCGCTCGACGCGGAGCTGACCAACGTCGAGACGACGCTCGACGGCCTGTGCGCGAGCATTGCGCTGATTCAGCGCGACGACGGCAAGATCCGAGACTCGCAGGTCGAGCTGCACACGCTGTCGACGCAGGTCAGAGCGCTATTCGCGACCGCTGGCGCGACTATTCGGGGCGGCTGGCTGACGGCCACGGCTTACGCGCTCAAAGACGTCGTGGTCGAGACTGGCGCGACCTACATATGCGCCACGGCGCACACGTCGAACGTCTTTGCCACAGATCTTGCCGCCAGCCGATGGGTCATGCTGATGTTCGCGCCAAGCGCGCTGGCAGCGAGCGGCGTCAGCAATACGCCGTCCGGCACTATCTCGGGGGTCACCGTGCAGGCGGCTATCAACGAAGTCAGCGGCGACGTCACCGCGTTGACCGCCACGGTAGACGCGCTCAATGCAGTGCCGCGAAGCGGGGCCACAATGACGGGCCTACTCGTGCTGTCAGCCGATCCGGTCAACGTCCTGGGCGCCGCCACCCGGCAATATGCCGATGACGTGATCGACGGGATCCACGGCAACGCCGGCTATTTTGAATTCGTGTCAACAACTCAACTTCGATTCGCGCGCCGCAACGGCAAGCGGATTTTCATCGAAGGCGCGTGGTATGACATTCCGTCCGCCGGCGCGCTGCTGTCCAACAGCGGCTTGTCAGCGAACACCACTTACCGCGTTTACGCCTTCGTCAGCGGCGGTGTCGTGACGCTTGAGGCGAGCGTCGACGCCCGCGCCACGGACACCACGTGGGGCCACCAGATCCGAACTGGCATGCCCAGCCGCACGCTCGTCGGCATGTGCCGCGCCAATGGATCCACCCAGTTTTACGACGTCGTCGCCGGCACTCCGCAGGGGCAAAGCATCGGCGTGTTGAGTTGGTTTAATCGCCGCCGCAAAGTCGCACGATCAGTTAGCGCATCCGGCTACTCAACCGCCGCGGCCCCGTGGGTGGAGGTTAATTCTGGCTTGCAACTGCTTTTCTTGACATGGAGTGATTCGACGATCCGCATGTCGGCCGACGGGACAGCCGTGCAGTCGGCGGCCTCGTTGCAGCTCTGTTATTTGGCCCTGGGCTACGATTCTGTTGTCAGCCCCGCATCGAACGGTTATTGCATGGCGTCTAATGCGCATGCCGGCGTGGCGCATGCCGAGACCGCTTTCACGGGGTCCGAAGGGCATCACTATGTAACCCCGCTGCACGGAGTGGGCGGAAACACGGTCACGTGGACCGCAGGATATGTGGCAACGCTCGTGGAGGTGGACGGATGAGAATTAGCAAATCATTTTCCGATGACTTGCGCGCAGCGGAATTGTTGACGTTGCGCGTTTCATGGAATGCAGATACCGGCAAAGCTGAGTTCGCCGAGTCCGTTACGCCGGCGCAACGCGCTGCTTACGCCGCCGTGCTGGCGGCTCACGATCCGGACAAAAGGCCAGATCCCGCCGTCGAGCGCGGCCAAGATCGCGCTGAAGCACTCGCTTCCCTGGTCGGGCAGCCAGAGGCGGACGCTGCCTTCGATGGCTTCCTGAAGTCCATCAAGACGCGCGCAGATTTACCGCCCGCAGTGGCGGCCTACATTGCCAAACACAGGCTTTGACATCGGATGCGCGCGGGCATCACGGCATCTCCTTGCCGAGTGCCGACAGACGCAAGCATTGCGCCGGCCATTCGTCAGGCCCGTAGTCGTCCGCGCACTGACAATCGCCGTCAGTCCCACAGGGCTTGTCGACTGTGACGTATTCGAGCAGTCCTAGAGCGATGGCTACGTCTTGCACCGCGCCGCCGTCGACATCGCAATAACCCTTTTCACGTGATTCCGCTAAGCATTGCACGCCCAGAATTGCCCATGGCTTCATCGCATCTCGTTCAGCTTCGAGCTCGGCGATGCGGGCGTCTTTTGTGCTCACAAACACTCCTCCATCACGTCTGCGATCTGGGCGAAGGTAAGTCGGCGGGTGTCGTTCAAGTGCATCGCGAGCTGCTCCCAAGTCAATTCGTCGTTATCGGAAAACCCGGGGCGAAACTTATCGATGACGTTTCGTGGGACGATATCGTTAAAACCCAACCGTTCGGCTAAGGTGTGGGGCAGTGACGTAGTGCAGCCGATACCTTCGATGCCTCCTATTTGCTTCAAGTCTTTGCGCTGAGTGCGCCCGTCCCAGTCATCCCACCCAAGATCTGTCAGCACCTCAACCGCCACGCCCAGGCAGCAGAAGCGCCCTTCGGCGTGCAGCGCCTTGGTGCACTGTTCGTACCGCCCCGAGCGTAGTGCCTCGAACCACGTGGCCTTGTCTTCGGGGGTCATGGCTCACCAATCTCCTTGGGATGCTTGCACGTCGAGAAGCCTTTGGAGAATATCTTGGCAAGTATCTGTATCGGGGATGCAGATTAGCGCATCCTCAATGCCAGAAACGAGCGCATCACGTTCAGCCTCGAGTTCGACGATCCTAAGCTCAGCCGCCGCCCACCGCCGCCCATTTAGCGAAGACCTTAGCTTTGCGCTGCATGAGTCCTCTATCTCCGTGGGCGGGGTCCAGACGATGTCGATCCTGCACGGCAAGCCCTGGTTGCCATAATACGAGCCGTCTGGTTGCCAGCAATGCAAAATCCATTGCCCCGGTGCCTGCGACCACCGACCGTACCAATTGCCTTCAAAAAACTCAAACAACACGGCAACGCCACCGCCGCGCAAGGACAGCTGGACGTCAGCTGGGAAGTCGATCTTGTTCATGATTCTTCGACTTCCTGCACATGTCGCCCGCGTGCCGCATAGTCAGCGGCAACGGCTGACTGGTCACAGGTAATCGTAGAGGAGTTAGTTTCGCCCCAGATAACCCAAACTTTCCGCTTAGGCGGGGTCCAGGCGATGTCGTCGAGGTCGGGAGCACTCAGGTATTCCCCTCCCATACGCCACGTCCGGGGCGCCCAGCGGCCGCCCGGCAGCGTCGCACGGCCCCACCAGCGATCCTCGAAAAACTCATGCAGCACGGCAACGCCATCGCCGCGCGTCGGCAGTTCAACGCCAATAGGAAAGTCGATCTTGTTCATACCTCAGTCCTCTTTTGATGGGCGCGCCGAGATCGGGCACGTGAGCAGGCGCGGCAATCGCGCTTACCATCCGGCCCGCGATACGTGTTCAGCTCGTCGAAAATGTGCCCGTGCGGGCAGTGCGTTTTCGACGCCTGACTCTGGCGAGCGACACGCGGCGCCGGCGGTCTCGTGATGATCTCTTGCAGCAGGGACAGGTAGATCGCGAACGGTGGCAGGCTCATGCCGCGCTCCATTTTTTTTCGACGTCGCGGCGGCTCACCCACCATCGCTGACAGGGCGCGCCGATGCGATGCTGATCGAAAATATAAACCGACGTGCCGCGCGTGTTGCCACGCACCTCCTTGCCGTTCGGCCTGATGAAAGCAACGCGCCCCACGATGTCGATCGTTTCGCTCGCGTGGGCCAGCACGTCGGCGAAGCGATCCTCTCCATTCGGCGAGGGCATCACCATCACAGTGGTAAACCCGCTGCGCATCTCCTCGATCGCCTTCCAGACCCATGGATCAATGTTTGAGTACGGCGGGTTCAGATAGCCGATCCCCTTGGGGTAGGTGTGACTCCACGGCGACTGCAATGCGGCCTCGCTGTAATACGCGCCCACAACAGCGCTATCCCGATCTGCCGCGAGATCAACGTCAAACGCGAACCGCGCATTGAGCCACCTGAACAACCAACCAGGCGTTCTCCACAGATCCTTTTCATCGGGCGGCGTCTCGGTGTTGAAAATCGTCATTTATATCTCCTGATAAATTCCCGGCAGGGCCGCGCGCATCCAAGAACAAGGGAGCGAACGTCGGGCCTGCGCGCTTGGCGCCCTGCCGGGTAAAGTTTATTGGGTGTCGAGGGTCAGCACGTCCATTCTGGCGCGCGTGAGCTCGGCCAGCTTTGCCCGCTGTTTTTCGTCCAGGTGGCGGGTCTGGCTGCGCACGACGTCCATCGCATCCACGTTCACGGCCCTCGAAAGCGCCGACAGTGCAGCCGCGTAGCTGATTGCCGCCGCCGGGATTTTCGCGTTCGCGTCAGCCTCAGCGTGCAATGTCAGATCTGGCTCAGCCTCCGCCTCCACAGGCACAGGCACAGGCACAGGCACAGGCACGGGCACAGGCACAGGCACCACCGCCACCTGCGCAGCAGACGGCGCAGCGCGCATCAGTTCGTTCAGCGCGGCCGGCGCGTAGGTCACCATCGCCTCAGCGCCCGCCGGCTGGCTGCGGCCTGCCGCCGACTCTACGTCCTCTACCTCGTCGGCCGCCGCGATGCCCATCAAGACCTCCGGCGCGTACAAGCGAACCAGTAGAGTCGCCGCCCGGTAGCTCAGCATTTGGCGCTGCAGCCCTTTGTATTTCGCGTTCGAGACCCAGCCTTCGGCGCGCGCCATGTCCATGCTAGCAATGGACTCCACGATATCGCCGCTGCCGTCGTTGATCTGCGCGTAGGCGGTCACCTTCAACGACGAGCGCTGGACGTCCGGGATCTCCTCGCCTTCATACTTGAATTTTATGCGCCCCTTAAAGACCCCGGACATATTGGCCTGCGCGATGATGAACTTCGCGGACCATCCCGGGGTGCCGTGCGCCACGTACAAATTCTGCAGGACCATGATCGGATCCGCGCCCATTCGATAAGCCATGTGCAACGCGACAAAGCAATCCTGCGGATTATTCTGGAATGCCTTTGGGATCAACGTAGTCTGGCTGAACTGCAGCGCGACAGTCATCAGGTGCTTATAAAGCACCGGATTCAAGATCGTGGCCATCGGCGAATTCATCGGCACCAGGTCGGCCGGGATCGTGTTCACGGATTCGGCCAGCGCCGCGCGCTTGTCGTCTCGCGAGGTCGGGAATTGGTCAATGTCGGTCATTGTGATCTCCTTAGCTTATGGGAACGAATTTGGCGTAACTGGGCATCGCGAGCTCGCGAATGTCGGGCGGGTATGCCGGCCATTCGCCGCTGTCCATGCAGGCCGAGAGCACGGCCAGATCTCGGATGTACTGCCGCCGCCCCTGCTCGATCCATTCGCGCGGCAGCGTGTAAATGCCGATCTGATATGGGGGCGCGTCCTCGATCACTACAAAAATAAACGCGCGCGGCCAGTCACCGGATGCCTCGCGCATTCCGTCGGTGTAGAACGCCGCCTGCACGTGGTATCGGTAGTCGTGGATCTTCCGCGAGAACACGGACTGCATGGCGCCTTCGACTGGCACTTTCTTAAGGTCAACGATCACTTTGTGGGCGTCGTTCCAGGCGTCCAACTTGCCCTTGCACAGCCGGCGATATTCGGGGCAGAACTGATCGATCCAGAAGATCGGGAGCTCCGTTTGCACGCTCGCCGGATCCAGCAAAATGGACGCCGTCGGGTGAGCTTTCACGGCGGCCGCCATCGCGTGGACCCGATCCCATTCGCTCGGGTCGGCGATGGGATCGCTGGATTTAGTGCGCAGCACTGTGAGCCCCGCGGACTCGACGCTGTCGCGCCACGCTTTCGCCGCGTTGCTTTGAAACGAGTCATGCGCCGACGGCACATAGCGCGAACTGAAAGCGTCCGGCTCAAGCACCAGGCAATGCAGCGCGCTGCCGAGGTTCATGGCCGCTGTAGCCGGATCTGGGTGCCGCCGACGCCAGTACGCGAGGGCCGGCGATATTGACAGATTGTCCAGGAACGATTTATTAGCCCCAGGAGCCGCGCGATACTCGGCCTCCGGCATCCCGGGGTGAGACCCGAGGGCCGGCATTGCGGGCGCGTCATGCTCGATTACCGCGCTCATGGCTTCGCCGGCCCAAGCACTATCTGCAGCGCCAGGGCCGCGCATTCCGCCTTCGCTTCGGCAGTGGTCCAGTAGCAGCCGCCGTCGGTCGAGGGGTCCGCCGGATTGCGGTCCCCGAGGTGATTGAAGTCAAAGCCGAACCACCAAAGGCTGTCCGGCTCGCCGGCGCCCGGCACGTGGCACAGACCCCCGCCATTTTCCTGAATCGCAGTGCACGGGGCGGAGTAGGTCAGCCCCCCGTGGATATCGTCGATGTGCCGAAGCGCCTCGTCATTATAATGCTGGCCGTAAAGGTGATGCGCCGGGGGAACGCCGACATATCCGCACCAGGCCCCAGACGAGCCGCGGTGAATCATGCACGCCATCCCCGACAGCGAATCTGCCCACTGCTCCTTATCCCATGGTTCGGCGAGCCACGCGCCGAATCCCCACTCAGAGCGATCCTTGAATTTCCACTGAAGCTCATTCATCTCGATCTCCTTTGTTGTTTAAGCGTGAGGCGCACGAGGCGGATCACATGCCGGTTGCTCGCCTTAACGTCGCGCGCCATGACGGCGATCGCGTGCCGATCGGCCGGCCCGCGAACGATGACGATCGCATGCGTCGCATGGCGGATGATCTGGACGCTGGGGATCACCACTTCAGCGCCATCAGTCCGAACACGATCACGATCGATGCGATCTCGATCAGCGACTTCAAAATATGCCTGGTGTTCATCGCTCCTCCCGTTTGATTAAAAAACCTCGCCTTGCCCAGCCGCGCCCAGCCTTGCCCAGCCGTGCCGCGCCTCGCCACGCCCGGCCTCGCCAGCCTTTGATTAGAAAACTTTTGATTAAAAAACCTCGCCTTGCCTTGCCAAGCCTTGCCCCGCCAAGCAGTGCCACGCCGCGCCCCGCCAGGCCCTGCCGGGCA